>Ga0256845_1001359_pt1 | contig 19800 bp, 20 predicted proteins | sample RiftiametaG_FD_189101 | JGI IMG/M metagenome (GOLD analysis project Ga0256845, IMG submission 189101) | Tube worm associated microbial communities from hydrothermal vent at the East Pacific Rise, Pacific Ocean - Riftia | ecosystem: Host-associated > Annelida > Integument > Unclassified ...
CAGACGATACTTTGACAACCTCTTCGATAGACTGTTAGTGGCTGCTGTATCACATAGATGGAATTATCTTCGGGAACCTTACGGATAAGCATATAAAAAAATCCCACCTTAGTTTTAAGGTTGGATTAAAATTTTCAAAAAAAATATTTATTACTTACCATCCACAAAGACCTGTATTACTTCATCGCTGACTCCCATATTAGAGAAACCTCCATCGTTATATAAATTTTGTAGCGTTACACGTTTGGTCAGATCACTGAACATTGCTATGGTATAATTAGCACAATCCAAAGCTGTAGCATTGCCTAATGGTGACATTTTATCTGCATAGCTTATAAAACCATCAAAACCTTTAACGCCTTGACCTGCCGTTGTTGGGGTTGGCGATTGAGAGATAGTATTAACACGAACTTTTTTATCTCTTCCAAAGAAATAACCAAAACTACGCGCTATACTTTCTAAATATGCTTTGTTGTCTGCCATATCGTTATAATCTGGGAAAACGCGCTGCGAAGCCATATAAGTAAGAGCAACGATACTTCCCCACTCATTCATAGCGTCTTTTTTATAAAGCGTTTGCATCGTTTTATGGAAGGAACCTGCAGAAATATCCCAACCTTTATGGGTGAAATCGTAATTCTGATTTGTATAATGATTGCCTTTACGAACGTTCACGGACATTCCTATTGAATGTAAAACAAAATCTAGCTTACCTCCTAAAATTTCTGTTGCTTTTGTAACTAAATTTTCCAAATCTTCCAGACTCGTAGCATCTGCCGGAATTACTTGAGAATTTGTTTTTTCTGCTAACTCTTTTATTTGCCCCATCCGCAATGCAATAGGCGCATTGGTTAACACAAACGTTCCGCCTTCTTCGTGGATGCGCTCTGCCGTTATCCAAGCAATAGAGTTTGCATCTAATGCGCCAAAAATGATTCCTCGTTTTCCTTTTAGTAAATTATATGACATGGTTAAATGTTTGAAGTTTATGGTTTATTATAATCTGTTGTTGGTTAAAAATAAATGCAACTCAACTTTAAATTTTGAATCCTGAATTTTGATTTTTTTTGAAAAGTAAAGATACATTTTAATTCAATAATTCCTTTGCATTTGCTATTGCTGCTTCTGAAACATTTTTGCCTCCTAACATTTGTGCAATCTCTGTAATTCGCTCTTCTTTATTTAAAACCCTCAATTGGGTTGTGGTCACATCGTTGTTGTCTTCTTTATAAACTTTTATATGATGGTCTCCTTTTGCAGCAATTTGCGGTAAATGTGTTATGCTTAATAGTTGCATTTCTTTACTCATACTGTGCATAATAATAGCCATTTTATTTGCTATTTCGCCAGAAACACCTGTGTCTATTTCATCAAAAACAATGGTTGGAAGCTTTTTGTATTCAGCTAAAACAGCTTTTATAGCTAGCATAATTCGGCTCATCTCGCCTCCAGAAGCTACTTTTTTTAAAGGTCCAAAAGCCAAGCCTTTGTTTGCGGTAAATAGTAACTGTAGCGTATCGGTTCCGTTATTTTTAAAATCTTCGGAAGTTGAGATATTAAATTGAAATTGTGCGTTCGGTAATCCTAATTGTAGTAATATTGCTTCAAGCTTTTTCTTTAGTGTTGGGATTGCCTCTACTCTCTTTTTGTGAAGTGAATTAGCTATTGTTAAAGCTGCTTCTCGCAACTTACTTTTTTGCTTCTCTAAGGTTTCAATTTGGTTATCCAACCCTAAAGTAGTGTTTACTTTTTCTTCAAGATTGGCTTCAATTTCAATTAATTCTGAAACTGTAGAAACTTGATGTTTTTGTTGAAGTTTATATAGAATTTGTAATTTTTCGTTTATCTGAAATAGCATTTCGGGATCTGCCTCAATGTTTTCCGCAGTAGTAGCTACTCCATTAGAAATATCTTCCAACTCAATGATTACACTATTTAAGCGTTGCCATAAATCTTCAAATGAAGAAGAAAAATGCTGTATTTTTCCTAAAACAATTCGTGCCTCCTTCATTTTTTCCAAAGCACCTACTTGCTCTTCATCTAAAATACGAATTACATTTGCAAAGGCTTCTTGGATTGTTTCGGCATTATTTAGCGTTTCGTAGGTTTCCTCAAGATCTTCTTGGTTCATTTTTTTTAAACCCGCTTGTTGCAATTCATTATAAAGAAAAGTGTTGTATTCTAGTTCTTTTGAAGCATTTTCTTTTTGAAGTTTCAAAGCAGAAAGTTCTTCTGAAATAGTTTTAAAATATTTAAATTGAATGCTATATGCTTTCAAGAGCTCATCATTACCAGCCAAAGCGTCTATCACTTCCATTTGGAAATTTTCCGAAACCACTTCTAAGGTTTCATGCTGGCTGTGAACATCTATTAAAAATGACGAAAGCGCTTGTAGTTGCGCCAAAGCAACGGGCGTATCATTTACAAAAGCGCGCGATTTACCGCTCGGTAAAATTTCACGACGCACAATTGTAGTTGCTTCATAATCTAAATCATTCTCTTCAAAAATTATTTGAAGCCCATAATTTTCAATAGAGAAATGTCCTTCAACAATACATTTTTTTGCAGCATCTTTTACACTTCCTAAATCTGCTCTCTTACCTAACAAAAGGCCCAACGCACCGAGAAGTATGGACTTCCCTGCTCCTGTTTCACCTGTAATAATCGTTAACCCTTCGTTTAACTCCACGCGAATATCTTCAATAAGCGCATAATTTTTTATGGCAAGGGTGGTTATCACTTTTTTAGATTTGAGGTGTTAGATTTGAGACGTGAGAAGTGAAATTTTATAAATTTAGCCATTAAATTTAAGGTGCCGAGTGTTTTTGAAAGTCATTCTAAAGGTGTCATTTTTCTTACAATTCTTCATGCTTTCAAAAATGTACCAAAGACTAATATTTAATCTCAGACCAATTGCTTCGTTTAGTTGGTGCCAATCTATTTAGATTTTCTAATAACTTGGTAATATCAACCTGTGGACCACCGCTAAAGATTGCTTGTATTTCATCACTTTTTGCATCAAAAAACGTACGCACCAAATAAGAGTTTGGTCTTCTGTCATTAATACCCTTTAACTTATTTACAGCTTCTGCAACTTTCTCTTTAGCCTTTTTTTGATCTTTTTCCATAATGTCCATACCATCACGATGGTACTCGTACATTACATTGTGAAAATCCTTATAAACTGAAGATACCAAAGCGTCATTATAACGATACCTGGACTGGTTGCCATCTGCACTTTTCCATCCTGAAAAACTACTTGATGCTGCTGTATTTGTTATTTGTTTGGCTGTTTCAAAATAGGGAGTGCCTCCATCTAAACTAAAGGTATCTGCATCTAAACCAATAATAGTATAAACGTGAAAAGCAATAATCGAAACCAAGTTTGATCCAAAGCTATTCATATTAAAATTAAGCGGTTCGTATTCCTTATAATTAAAACTTACTTGTTTGTCAAAATAATTATAAACAGGAGTATCATACGTTGACCCGTACACAGGACGTGATGACTGTATTTGTAATGTTGCGGTAAATAAATCGCCGTTGTACTCGCTTATAATCAAGCTCATATTACAGTCTATACGCTCTTGATTTTTGTACTCTCTATCGGTCCACTTTGTGTTGTTTATAAATTCTCGTAGCTGAGTTTCCAGTGTATTGAATATTTGCAAATTGGGTTGACCAGTCTGTTCAGCATCTATATTAACGGTGCAATTAAGCTCTTGTGCCTGTGCAGAAAATGTGGCGGCGACACATAGTATAAAAAGTAAAAATTTACGCATTGTTCTGTTCTATAATATAATGTAAAATATCTTTTGCTACTTCATTTTTAGGTTTAACAGTAAAAGAGATTGTTTTATTCTCTTTACCTATTAAAGTAATCTTATTGGTGTCAGTTTTAAAACCAGCACCTTTGTCTCGAAGCGAATTTAACACAATTAAATCTAAGTTCTTTTTTTTCAGTTTCAATTTTGCGTTTTCTTCTTCGTTTTCTGTTTCTAAAGCAAAACCTACTAGGTATTGATTCTTCTTTATTTCGCCTAAAGAAGCCAATATATCCTTTGTTTTTGTAAGTTGAAGTGTGAAGGTATCACTTTTCTTTTTAATTTTTTCTGAAGCAACTTCAGAAGGTCGATAATCTGCTACTGCGGCACTTAATATTGCAACATCGGTTTTATCAAAATATTCGTGGGCAGCATTATACATTTCTTCAGCCGAAGTAACGCGTATTAATTTTATAAAGTCATTTTCAACTTTTAAAGCTGAAGGACCTGAAATTAAAACAACCTCAGCACCAAGATTGGCAGCTTCTTCTGCAATTGCAAAACCCATTTTTCCGCTGGAGTGATTTCCTATAAAACGAACGGGATCTATAGCTTCATACGTTGGGCCGGCTGTTATTAAAATTTTCTTTCCGTGAAGGGGAAGTTTTTTCTGAATATCGTTTTTCAGAAAAGAAACAATATCTTCGGGTTCTGCCATTCTGCCCTGCCCTACTAAACCACTTGCAAGTTCGCCAAAAGCTGCGGGAATTTGAATATTTCCGAAACTATTCAACTTTTCAAAAACATCATTTGTGGTTGGGTGTTGGTACATGTCCAAATCCATCGCTGGCGCATAATAAATTGGGCATTTAGCCGAAAGATAGCAAACAAGTAAAAGATTATCGCACGTGCCATGAGCCATTTTTGACAATGTATTAGCTGTTGCTGGAGCTATCAAAAACAAATCAGCCCAAAGAGCCAACTCAACGTGGTTGTTCCATTTGGGCTCTTTAAAACTATTGGAATCTTTTTCTTCTGTAAATGAAGAGTACACTTCGTTTTTTGAAAGGGTTGAAAGCGTTAACGGTGTTACAAATTCTTTAGCAGAATTAGTCATTACAACTTTCACATTAGCCCCTTTTTTCACTAAAAGCCTAACTAAAAAAGCTGCTTTATACGCGGCAATCCCGCCGGTAACGCCAAGCAAGATATTTTTCCGGTTCAAAACAGACATTTTTTATGTTTGTGGTTTATAGTTTGTTGTTTAGGTTAAAAGACAAATTGACTATTAACAAATAATTTTTTACTCCTCAACTATCTCGTCAGCAGTGTTTCTGTAGTAGATTTTATTTTCTAACCATTCTTGTACTGCTAAAGCGTGTGGCTTAGGAAGTTTTTCGTAAAATTTTGAAACTTCAATTTGCTCTTTATTTTCAAAAATTTCTTCTAAACTGTCATTGTAAGTTGCAAACTCATCAAGCTTTTCAAGAAGTTCTTTTTTAATGTCGCCATTTATTTGATTAGCTCTTTTCGAAATGATTGAAATAGCCTCATAAATATTGTTTGTAGGCGCATCAATTTTATTTTTGTCTAAAGTAACTGTATTGATTGGGGCATCTAGATTTTTAATATCCATACTATAATTTATTAAAAAGTGGGTTCAATTTCTATTGGTATAATTTTTATTTCAATGTCTTGATACATTTTGTTAGCATCTGTTGCCAACTCAGTATCTTTATAATACCTTATAAAGGTATTGTAATGTCCTTTTGCCGTTATTAAACGTTCTTGCACTAGGGATGGAACACTTCTTATAGCAAGACTATATGCTGCAACAAACCTTCCATAAAATGCATCTTTTCTGTAATTAGAGCCAGGGTTATCGGTAATAAAATTATCAAAAGCACTAATAGCGGCTTTGTAATCTTCAACATGCAAATATTGTTTTGCGGTTTCGTATTCCTTTTTTTCAAGTTTTCCTCGTAACTCGGCTACAAGTTCATTGGCCTCTAACCTTTTATCAGAATTTGGATAAACATTTATAAATTCCTGAAGTTTTTCCAAAGCTTTGTAAGTGTCCTTCTGGTCTAAAGAGAATCTAGGCGATAGTTGATAGAAACTTTTTGCTGCTTTAAATGAAGCTACTTCAGTACTATCACTTTGCGGATAGGCTTGCGTAAAACGTTCAAATTGGTATCCTGAAAGGTAATAATCTTCTAAGTTATAATATGTATTTGCATAAATAAACATAAGCTTTTCACCTTGAGGCTTTCCTCTATATGATGGAACTATTTGCTCCATCAATTTAAGCCCTTTTTTATATTTGCCTATTTTATAAAGCGAATCTGCAACGGCATATTTTTTACCCATATCATCTTTTCGTAGCGCTTGCTGATATTCGCTACAAGATGAGAGGATTATTGTAAAGCAAAGTAAAATAAAAAGAGGTAATTTCATGGGCTTAAAAAACATCGTGCAAAAATAGGGAATTAAAGATGATTGAACAAAACTTATTATTGGGCTAAAATAGTGCCCTAAAGAGCATTGTTTGCAAGCCTTTTGAAATATTTAACGTATCTGTGAAAAAGAGTAGTTTTAGAAATTTTTGCAGAAAGAATCTATTTTGGCTCGTAAACCATCACTAATCCTAACTAATGGAAGCCTTACGGTATCATCGCAAATTCCTAAAGATTTGAAAACCGCTTTTATTCCTGCGGGATTTCCTTCTGCAAAAATATAGTCGATTGCTGGGGCAATTTTATAATGAATTTTATAAGCTTCATCAACATTTCTATCTAAGCCAAGTTTAACCATTCTTGAAAATTCTTTTGGAAAACCTTCGCCAATTACTGAAATAACTCCTGCTCCACCAGCAAGTACCATTGGTAGCGTTACCATATCGTCTCCAGAAATTACTAAGAAATCTTTTGGGCAGCCATCAATAAGTTTCATTGCCTGTACAATATCGCCTGCGGCTTCTTTAATAGCTACAATTTTATCAAAATCATTCGCCAAACGGATTACCGTTTCTGGAAGCATATTTGAAGCAGTACGTCCTGGAACATTATATAAAATTATTGGTGACGGAGCAGCTTTCGCGATTGCCGCAAAATGCTGATAAACACCCTCCTGCGTAGGTTTGCTGTAAAAAGGTGAAACGGAAAGAATAGCCATAAAAGCGGAAAGATCTCGTACTTTCATTTCAGCAATTACATCCATTGTGTTATTGCCGCCAATACCTAAAACCAATGGCAAACGACCGTTATTTGCTGAAACGACTGTATCAATTACAACCTGTTTTTCTTCTTTGGAAAGTGTTGCGCTTTCAGCAGTTGTACCTAAAACTACCAAATAATCAATTCCATTTTCAATGTTATAATTTACCACTTTTTTAAGCCCTTCTACATCAATTGAAAAGTCACTTTTAAATGGGGTTATTAGCGCTACGCCTGTTCCTATTAGCTCTTTCATTATACTCGATTTTAATGTTGTTGTCGGTTATCGATTTTCTTTTGTAAGTTCGAAAACCTTAGAAATTCATTCATTTGCTCCTATCATCGGTCTTCGGTCATTTATATTTTCTTCAGAATTTTCAAATATTTTACTACTTCACTTTTAAAATCTTTCGTTTTTTGCGGATCAATGGCTAATACCAAATCATAAAGTCGCCCGTCTGTACCGTTAAAACCTATCTTAAATTTTGCTTTGCTACGAGCAATCATTGTGCCTAGAAACTCATGTTTTTCATTGTTAAAACCTATTAAAACATCAAATGGGATATCGAGAAATTCCAATGCATTTTGGTTTTTAATTTCACCTCGCCACGTAAATTCTTTATTGGTTATTTGGTTTTGCCGAAGTGAAGGTAGTTTTTTTCGAGTTTTAAAAAACGTGAATATTTTTATATCCTTTCGTTGTAAACCAAGTTCTTTTCCGAAGCTATAAAATAATTCAAAATCGTCAAAAAAAGCTTCGTCAACTAAAAATCCTAATCTTTTTAATGGTGTGTTTCGTTGGGAAAAATCACGGTTTATTAAGGTTTTTTCAGTGTGTTTTTTTAATGAATATTGTTTTAGTTTTTTCAACATAAAAATTCAAATTCTGAAGTTGCAAAAATAGGTTTTTTCAAGACTTTTTTAATTTCAATTAAGAAATCATTTGCAAAAAATCATCTTCCGAAATTATGGCTACACCCAAATCTTCAGCCTTTGTTTTTTTACTGGGCCCCATATTATCGCCCGCCACCACATAATTGGTTTTAGAAGAGATAGAACTGGAAACCTTGCCACCATTATCTTCAATAAGCTTTTTAAGTTCGTCGCGCGATACTTTTGTAAATACGCCGGAAACTACGAAGGTATTTCCTTTCAAAGTATCAGTCTGATTGGCAAGTTTATCTGCTGAAATTTCCAATTGAACACCATAATTTTTCAAACGTTCAATAGTTTCAATATTTTCTTCGGAAGTGAAAAAAGAAACTACACTTTGAGCGATGCGTTCGCCAATTTCATCAACGGTTATCAGTTCTTCTTCGGAAGCGTTTTTTAACGCATAAATGGTTTTGTAATGTTTTGCAAGTTTCTTCGCAACGGTTTCACCAACGTAGCGAATTCCCAGGCCAAAAAGGACTCTCTCAAAAGGAATTTGTTTTGAGGCTTCGATTCCTTTAATCATATTCTCAGCACTTTTTTGCGCCATGCGTTCTAACGGAATAATTTGCTCTTCTTTTAAAAGATATAAATCTGCATAATTATTTATCAAACCATTGTTTACCAAAAGTGCAACAGTTTCGCCACCCAAACCATCAATATCCATCGCTTTACGCGAAATAAAATGCTGAATCCGTCCAATAATTTGTGGTGGACAACCTTCAAAATTTGGACAATAATGTTGAGCCTCGCCTTCTGAACGAATTAAGGATGTGGCGCATTCAGGACATTCGGTTATATATTCAGTTGGATTTGAATTAGAATCACGTTGCATAAAATCTACCCCAATTATCTTCGGAATTATTTCGCCTCCTTTTTCAACAAAAACGGTATCACCTTCACGAATATCAAGCTTTGCAATTTGGTCTGCGTTGTGCAATGAAGCACGTTTTACAATGGTTCCCGCCAATTCTACAGGCTCCAAATTTGCTACAGGCGTGATTGCGCCTGTTCTGCCAACTTGATATGTAATTTGGTTTAAAACTGTAGAAACTTGTTCTGCTTTAAACTTATAAGCCATCGCCCAACGTGGCGATTTTGCGGTGTAACCAAGCTCTTCTTGCTGTTGTAGGTTGTTCACTTTTACTACTACTCCATCAGTTTCATACGGAAGTTTATGACGATGAACATCCCAATAATTTACAAATTCTAAAACCTCATCAAGACTTTTGGCTAGTTTAGCTGCTTCGGGGACTTTGAAACCCCATTGTCTTGCTTTTTCTAAACTTTCATATTGTGTTATTATAGGTAGCCTTTCGCCTATAATAGTATAAAGCAAACAGTCTAATGGGCGTTTTGCCACTTCGGCACTGTCTTGTAATTTTAAACTTCCAGAAGCTGTATTACGTGGGTTTCGGTATGGCTCTTCGCCAGCTTCTACTCTTTCAATATTCATTTTTGTGAAACCTTCAAACGGTAAAACAATTTCACCGCGAATATCAAAAAGCGGCGGATAATCACCCTTCAACTGTAATGGAACGGAACGGATAGTTTTTATGTTTGCGGTAACATCATCGCCTTGAAAACCATCGCCACGGGTTACTGCCTTTTTCAGCTTTCCATCTTCATACGTTAAACTTATGGAAGCGCCGTCGTATTTCAGTTCGCAAGTGAATTCAACTTCACCATCTACCATTTTTTCAATACGCCTTTCCCAATCTTCAAGATCTTCTTTTGAATAGGAATTATCTAAAGAATACATTCTGAAGGTATGCGGAACGGTTTCAAAGTTTTTGGTTATTTCACCACCAACACGAAGCGTGGGCGAATTGGCGTCATAAAACTCGGGATGTGCTTTTTCTAACTCTTGAAGCTGAACTAATTTTTGGTCAAACTCAAGGTCAGAAATTGTTGGTGTATCGAGTACGTAATAGTTATAGTTATGCTCGCGAAGTTCGTTGCGAAGAGAGTTAATTTGCTGTTCAGTGTTCATAGAAATAAAGGGGTTTTTGAATTGATAATTTTAAAAAAAAGAGCCACAAATTCACGAATAATTGTATAAAAATATTCGTGAATTTGTGGCTGAAATTTACAGTTTTGAGAATAAATTAATCTTCTAAAAAGATATTACGAACCAATGCCGCACAAAGTCCACCAGCAATAGGAGCTACAATAAATAGCCACAACTGTTGCAAAGCCATTCCACCAGCAAAAAGCGCTGGGCCTAAACTACGTGCTGGATTTACAGACGTACCAGTTATAGGAATAACAACCATATGTATCAACGCCAGTGAAATACCTATGGCAAGCCCAGCCATTGCTGGAGATGCATTCTTTGCAGTTGTACCAAAAATTACCATTAAGAACAAAAAGGTAAATACAAATTCTGCAATAAGTGCTGATGTCATACTGTATTCGCCAAGGTAACCAGGACCCCAGCCGTTAGAGCCTAAGCTCCATTCTTTCATTTCAAAACCTGAGCCGCCAGTTGCAATAACATATAGTAATCCAGCCGCCGCAATAGCCCCAATACATTGTGAAATAACATAGCCAACGGTGTCTTTTGCAGATAGCTTACCAGCGGCTAGCATTGCAATTGAAATAGCAGGATTAATGTGGCATCCTGAAATTGGCCCAATGGTATATGCCATTGCAACTACAGATAAACCAAAGGCTAATGCTATACCTAGCAAACCAATTCCAGCAGGGCCAGTTGTTGAAACGCTAGCAATTGTTGCCGCACCACAACCAAATAAAACTAATGCAAATGTGCCAAGAGCCTCGGCAAAATACTTTTTTGAGGAATTCATATTCTATAATTTAAAGGGTTAGATATGTAAATTTAACAAAAATGAATTTCTAAAACCGGTTTGTTAACAAAAACCGCAAATTATTGATAATCTGTTATGCTCTATCCTCATTAAGCCATTTAGGAAGCTTTGTAGACCTAAATTCTTCCATTTTTTTAAGAAGTCGGTCGGGGTTGCTATCTACTAAAAGTAAATTATAGTTATCCATAGAAAGGAAACCTTTGCGCACCATAGTTTCAAGCATTTTTATAAGATCGTTGTAAAATCCATTGATGTTTAAAAGACCAATTGGTTTTGAGTGAAGCCCAAGCTGAAGCCAAGTAATTATTTCAAAAAGCTCTTCTAAAGTTCCCATTCCGCCGGGAAGTGCAATAAAACCATCGCTTAGTTGTTGCATCTTCAGTTTACGATCATGCATATTTTCGGTCGTAATGAGTTCTGTTAAACCAAGGTGCACAACTTCTTTCTTTTTTAGAAAGTTGGGAATAATACCTATTACCTTCCCCTTATGGTCTAAAACACTTTTCGCTATAACGCCCATTATTCCAATCTTTGCGGCGCCGTAAACAAGCGTTATGTTACGATTGGCAAAGATTTCTCCAAGTTTTTTAGCGGCATCTGTTATAGCGAGGTCGTTTCCATCACTACTGCCACAGAAAACGCATATTTTTTCAAGTTTGTTCATATTTCTCTGTGTAACTCTGCGCCTCTCTACGCTACTCTGCATTATAGCTGTTACACTGAGCTACACAGAAGAAATATAGAGTTTCGCGGAGGTTTATAATTTACATTTCAACATTCTATCTTTACCGAAAATATCTTTTTTTACTTCAATATTCTGAAAACCTTCACTTTTTAAAAGTTCAATTAATTCAATAGCAAGGTACTCATTAATCTCGAAAAACAGCTTTCCTTTGGGCTCCAAGTGTGTTTTAGCAAGTCTAGAAATGATTTTGTAAAAAAGTAATGGGTCTTCATTACTAACATATAAGGCCGAATCTGGCTCATATTTTAAAACGTTTTGATGCATCCTTTTCTTTTCAAGTTCCCGGACGTAAGGCGGGTTGGATATTATTACATCGTATTGCTTCGGAAGTGTTTTGGCTTTTAAAATATCTGTTTGGAAGAATTCAATTTCAACTTTATTTAGTTCCGCATTTTGGTGAGCAATTTTTAAAGCTTCCTCAGAAATATCTATTGCTGAAACCTTCGAATTGGGAAGGTTTTTGGCCAGCGAAATAGCGATGCAACCTGAACCCGTGCCAATATCCAGTAATTCTGAATTCTGAATTCTGAATTCAGAATTATCTAAAATCCACTCTACCAATTCCTCTGTTTCTGGACGGGGAATTAGGGTGTATTTATTCACCTTAAAAGAAAGGCTATAAAACTCGGTCGCTCCTATTATATATTGAATGGGTTCTTGATTCTCAAGGCGACGTAAAGTTTTTTCGAACTTCTCAGCATCTTCTTCTTGAATTTCTTTTTCAGGATTTAAAGCAATTTCTACACGTGAAAGCTTTAAATATTCTTCAGAAAGAATGTTGAATAACGATTGTATTTCTTCCGAAGGATATAGATCAGAAAGAGAATTTTTAAAGCTTGCTTTTATTTCTTTTAGAGTCAAAACCTATAATGCTTTTATCATATGTACTGGGCAAGAATAATGACCCGTATTGCCCAATGCACAATCAATATATTCAAAACCTGACTGCTTGTACAGTTTTTGAGCGTGGATCATATATTCCATCGTTTCAAGGTATATTTTTTCAAAATTGAACTCCTTTGCTTTTACTATACAGAATTCCATCATTTTGGCTCCAACACCTCTTCCATGAGCTTCTGGTAGAAAATACATTTTTTGAAGTTCGCAAACGTTGCCTTCATAATTATCAAGCTGTGCCACTCCTGCTCCACCTATTGTTCCACCCTTTTCTTCAACTACAAAATATGCTGCTTTTGGTTTTTGGTAGGTTTCAAACATACAGTCTAATGCTTTATCGGCATAGGCTGTACCTACTTTAGCGACATTCAAATCTTCCAAAACGCTACGTATAACGATAGCGATCTGTGGATTGTCTTTCTTTTCAATAAGACGAATTATTGGCGTGCTCATTCTAATTAAATCCTTGTATTTTTACGCCGTGAAGATACACGAAAAATATATGTTGCGCTGCATACAATTGGCCAAAAACGGACTGGGAACCACGTATCCAAATCCGTTGGTGGGTTGCGTGATTGTTCACAATGATGCCATTATTGGAGAAGGCTGGCACTACAAAGCTGGACAGCCACACGCAGAAGTAAACGCAATAAAAAGTGTTGAAAATCGCGAATTATTAAAAGAATCAACGATATATGTAAGTCTTGAACCGTGTAGCCATTATGGCAAAACCCCGCCTTGTGCAAATTTGATTATTGAAAGTGGAATTAAAAAAGTTGTGGTTGGAAGTCTAGATATTAATCCGAAAGTTGCAGGAAGTGGTATTAAAATGTTGATTGAAGCTGGATGCGATGTAATTATTGGCGTTTTAGAAAATGAATGCAATGCATTAAATAAGCGATTTTTCACCTTTCATCAAAAAAAGAGACCGTATATTTTTCTGAAATGGGCGCAGACCATCGACGATTTTATTGCTCCAAAAGCTGAAACGCGAAACCAAACTGAACCTGTTTGGATAACCAATAAATTTTCAATACAATTAGCCCATAAAATGCGTGCCGAAGAGGCTGCAATATTAGTTGGCACAACTACTGTTTTGCAAGACAATCCTTCACTTACAGCTCGTGATTGGGCTGGAGAAAATCCATTGCGAATTGTTATTGACAGAAATTTAAAACTTTCGAAGGATTTTTCAGTTTTTGATACAAATGCGAAAACAATTGTTTTTAATGAAGTAGAAACAAAAACTTTAGAAAGTTTAGAATTTGAAAAGTTAGATTTTTCTCAATCGATTCCGAAGCAAATCTGCGCAATTCTTTTCAAAAAAAATATTCAATCTGTAATCATTGAAGGCGGCGCGAAAACGCTACAAGCCTTTATTGATAATAATCTTTGGGATGAAGCATTCGTTTTTACTGGAAAGAAAACTTTTGGAGAAGGAATAAAAACTCCAATTTTCAAAGGCGAAATAATTTCCGAGGATAAACTAAGAGATGACGGCTTACAAATTTTTAAAAACCCGAAAAATTGACAGCTCTTTTACTCAGCATTCTTTCCTCTACACTAATTTTTGTGGCTTTTAAACTTTTTTCAAAGTTTAAAATTAATACTCTACAAGCCATTGTATTTAATTATGTGACAGCTTGTTTTTGTGGGATTATGTTTCAAAAAAACACCATAAAAATTACAGAATTACCAAATTATGAATGGTTTCCTTTTGCCTTAGGTTTAGGTGTATTGTTTATAACAGTTTTTAACTTAATGGCAATAACCACACAACGTAGCGGACTTTCTGTAGTATCTGTAGCTACAAAAATGAGCGTGGTAATTCCCATCCTTTTTGGATTGCTGTACTACAAGGAGAGTCTTGGTTTTTTTAAATTCATCGGCATCGTCCTAGCATTAGTTGCTGTATATCTAGCTTCAATAAAAACGAAAGACGGTCTTAAAGTGCAGCCATCAAATTTAATTTTCCCAGTTTTGGTTTTTTTAGGAAGCGGTTTTATAGACACAACCATTAAATACCTAGAAAGTGAATTTATTGCAGAAAATGACACCGTTATTTTTTCAGCAACTATATTCGCAATGGCTGCTAGCATTGGGTTTGCAATATTACTTTTTCAGTTTTTTAAAGGAAAATTAACCTTTGAATTTAAAAACATTTTGGGCGGAATAGCATTGGGAATTATTAATTATTTTTCTGTTTATTTTTTAGTACAAGCGTTGCGAAGTGATATATTGGAAAGTTCAGGAATTTTTACAGTTAACAATGTAGCGATTGTAATGTTTTCAACCTTATTGGGTATTTTACTTTTCAAGGAGAAATTAATGAAAAAAAACTGGATTGGCATTGGGTTGGCAGTGCTTGGAATATTATTTATAGCTTTGTCCTCTTAGCCGTGTCTCCTTAACTCCCAAAAGGAAAATTAGCAATGTGAAAATTTTGGAAATAGAAAAAGATACATATAAAACCATTTTAAAACCTTCCAAAGAAGTTCTTTTTAAAGAGAAGGGCAGTAAGTTTTTTGGGTATGCTTTTCCAGTTACTTCAGAAGATGATGTAAAGGAACGTTTAGAAGAACTTAAAAAACAACATCATAGTGCACGGCATTTTTGTTATGCTTGGCAACTTGGCAAAAGCTATGAAGCTTATAGAGCAAATGATGATGGAGAACCTTCTAATAGTGCAGGAATGCCAATCTATGGACAACTACAGTCTTTTGATGTTACAAATATGCTTGTTGTGGCTGTGCGCTATTTTGGTGGAACAAAATTGGGCGTGGGCGGATTAATACAAGCTTACAAAGCTACTGCACAAATGGCTTTGCAAAGCTGTCGTATCGTTAAAAAAACAATTGATGAAGTCTTCATTTTAAAATTTGAATATCCCGAAATGAATATCGTAATGCGAATTATTAAAGATGAAGACATAAATATTGTCAATCAAAAAATGGAATTGAATTGCGAATTTGAAATTTCAGTTAGAAAAAAAGAAGCGGAGTGGGTTTTTGAAATTTTTGAGAATACCTACAAGATTAATATTTTAAAAAAAGAAATTTCAAAACCCAAATAAACTTCAAAAAAGAAAAATTCAAAGTTCAGCTATCACCTTTTACAAAATATTTTATCGATTAAACGTCAGAGTTTATCGATTAAATAATGAGGCGCTTTCATTAACTTTTTTGTGGTACTATTTACAAAGACCAAAACAGTAGTCGCAATTACTAAAAGTTGTTTGGATTCATTATAAATTTCATACTCAAATTCAATTTTTACCGATGGTATTTTCTTTAATGTAGTCTTTACTGTTAACAAATCATCATAAAAAGCAGGCTGTTTATAATCTATACTAAAATGCACAACAGGAAGCTGTACATTATTGGCTTCCATCCATTTATACGAAAAACCAAGCTCGCGTAGCCACTCTGTTCTACCCTGTTCTAGATACTGTGCGTAGTTACCGTAATAGACAACACCCATCTGGTCGGTTTCGCCATATCGTACTCTAAGTTGTGTATATGTATTCTTCAAAATTTATATTTATTAAGGTATGAATAAAGAAAGTTTTTTTGTAGTTTTATCCAATTGGAAGTATGGCGAAAAAAAACTAAAAATTCAACCCCAAAGCAGTTTTTTTTATAACTTTTTTGTTCACATATTTGCACTGTTAAAAAATACCTCGGATACACTCTCTCCTCCTATTTTTTAGCCAACCTTAAATAATAAAACACACAAATTTTAACTATGAACAAAACTGCAGAAACAGTTTGGAACAATTGTTTGACCTTCATCGAAGATAATATAACTTCGCAAGCGTTCAAAACATGGTTCGAACCTATAAAAGCAGTAAAGCTTACTGATAATGCATTGAGCATTCAGGTGCCCAGTAAATTTTTTTACGAATGGCTGGAAGAGCATTACGTTAAAATTTTAAAAGTTGCCCTAACCAAAGAATTAGGTGCTACTGCCAAATTGGTTTACATCATCAGGATGGAAAACACCTACGGCAACAAACAACCCTTTACCGAAAAAATACCAAGTGCAAACCGAAGCAACCTACGATCGCAAGAAGTAGATGTGCCTTTAAAAAATAAGAGCCCTGAGTTAAAAAATCCTTTTGTGATACCGGGTATTCGCAATGTTGTAATTGAATCTCAACTGAATCCAAATTACAATTTCGAAAATTTCTTAGAAGGCGAATCAAACCGTTTAGCGCGTTCTGCTGGTTTAGCTGTTGCAAACAAACCTGGCGGAACTTCTTTTAACCCATTACTTATTTTTGGTGGTGTTGGTTTAGGAAAAACACATTTAGGCCACGCAATTGGTGTTGATATAAAAGACAAATATCCCGAAAAAACAGTACTCTATATTTCTGCAGAAAAATTTACACAGCAATACATTGAGTCTGTAAAAAAGAATAATCGCAACGATTTCATACATTTCTATCAAATAATAGATGTGCTTATTGTTGATGACATTCAGTTACTTTCTGGTAAAGCTGGAACACAAGATGTTTTCTTTCATATATTCAATCACTTACACCAAAACGGCAAGCAAGTTATTTTAACTAGTGACAAAGCACCGGTTGATATGATTGATATTGAACAACGTTTGCTATCCCGATTTAAATGGGGACTTTCTGCGGAATTGAATCACCCAGATTACGATACTCGTGTTGCAATTATAAAAAACAAGTTATACCGTGACGGTGTTGAAATGCCCGATGATATTATTGAATTTTTGGCAAACAACATTAAAACGAATATTCGTGAATTGGAAGGTGCTATAATTTCATTAATTGCACATTCTTCTTTCAACAAAAAGGAAATAACAATAGAACTTGCCCGTAAAATTGTTGATAACTATGTGAAACACACCAAACGTGAAGTTTCCATAGATTACATACAAAAAGTGGTAAGTGATTATTTCCAGATGGATGTAGAAACACTTCAGTCCAAAACCCGAAAAAGACACATTGTGCAAGCAAGACAACTGGCTATGTTTTTTGCGAAGAAATTTACCAAAGCTTCCCTTGCTTCCATAGGTTCTCAGATTGGGCAACGTGACCATGCAACTGTATTGCACGCTTGCAAAACCGTTGATAATCTTTCTAGTACCGACAAACAGTTCCGTAAATACGTGGAAGATCTTAGCAAAAAGTTGACGCTTTAAAATTTATACTTCGGCTCCGCTCAGTAACCGAGGTTTCAGGTTTCATTATTACCCAAAAAACAAATCCTCCACAAATTATTCATTATTCACTATTCATTAAACTTTCTACCTTACTTTTGCCGAAAATATAAAACGTGAATTACCTTTCAGTAGAAAATATATCCAAGTCTTTCGGGATGCGGGTTTTGTTTGAAAATATATCCTTCGGAATCAATGAAGGACAAAAAATAGGTTTCGTAGCAAAAAATGGAACAGGAAAAACTTCCCTCCTTAATATTATTGCAGGAAACGATAAAGCCGATACTGGTAATGTTGTTTTCAGAAAAGGATTAAAAGTTGCCTATTTACCACAGGAACCAGATTTAGATCCTGCGCTTTCTGTAGAGCAAACCATTTTTTCTTCAGATAATCCTATTCTTAAAATAATTGAGAATTACGAACACGCTATAGAAAATCCAGATGATGCAGAAGCATTTCAAAAAGCCTTTGATGCAATGGATGCACACCACGCTTGGGATTTTGAAACACGTTACAAGCAGATTCTCTTTAAGCTGAAAATGGAAGATTTGCACGCAAAAGTTTCGACCTTAAGCGGCGGACAGAAAAAACGTTTAGCTTTGGCTAATGCATTGCTCACCACTCCAGATTTACTTATAATGGATGAGCCTACTAACCATTTAGATCTAGAAATGATTGAGTGGCTTGAAAATCTTTTCGCAAAAGAAAACTTTACGCTATTTATGGTTACGCACGACCGTTATTTTTTAGAACGTGTTTGCAATGAAATAGTTGAATTGGATGAAGGAGTACTTTACAGCTACAAAGGAAACTACAGTTATTACCTGGAAAAACGAGATGCACGTATAGAAACCGAAGCTACTGAAACCGGTAAAGCAAAGCAACTTTTCAAAAAAGAATTGGATTGGATGCGTCGTCAACCAAAAGCGCGTACTACCAAAAGTAAAAGTAGAATAGACGATTTTCACGAGATAAAAGATCGTGCCAGCAAACGTCGTAACGACCATGAAGTTCAGTTAGAGCTTAACATGGAACGCATGGGCACCAAGGTTGTGGAGCTTCATAAAATATCTAAATCGTTTGGCGATAAAGTAATGCTAGACAAGTTTGAATACAATTTTAACCGTGGCGAACGTGTTGGTATTATTGGTAAAAATGGAACTGGAAAATCTACTTTTTTAAATATTTTAACAGGAGCCTTAAAACCAGATGGCGGAAAAGTAGTGGTAGGTGAAACGGTGCGGTTTGGATATTACACTCAAGCGGGTATAAACATAAAAGAAGGTCAGAAGGTTATTGATGTAATTCGTGAATACGGCGATTATATTCCACTTAAAAAAGGACGGCAAATCTCTGCTTCACAACTTTTAGAACGTTTTCTATTCGATCCAAAAAAGCAATATGATTTTGTTGAAAAATTGAGCGGAGGCGAACGTAAACGTCTTTATTTATGTACCGTTTTAATTAAAAACCCCAATTTTTTAATTCTAGATGAGCCCACGAATGATTTAGATATTGTAACATTAAACGTTTTGGAAAGCTTCCTTTTGGACTTTCCTGGTTGTCTTTTGGTAGTTAGCCACGACCGCTATTTTATGGATAAGATTGTGGATCACCTTTTTGTTTTTAGAGGAGATGCAGAAGTGGAAGATTTTCCTGGAAACTATTCAGACTTTAGAACTTACGAAGACAGTAACATACAGGACAAACGTGACGCAAGCGAAGCAGCAACAAAGGTTAAAAAAGACTGGAAGCAAGACTCGTCAAGCCCTGCAAAGCTAAATTACAACGAACAAAAGGAATACAACAAGCTAGAAAAGGAAATTGCAAATCTTGAAAAAAACCGTGAGGAACTTCAAAATAAGTTTGCAACCGAAAACTGGGACGGTGCAGAAATTGACAAACAATCTATAAAACTTCAGGAAATAATTGACAAAATTGAAACACAAACGGAACGATGGTTTGAGTTGTCGGCGAAAATGGGGGGATAATCTACTTACCCCCTTATTTCATTATTTTTATAACTAATTACCTTGATTTTTAGTTTCTTCATTCTGGAACCAATAGCTCTTCTAAAAAAAAGCATAACAACTAAACTTATACTCACTACACATAGGAACCCGAAAAATCGGGTTTAATAATTTGAAAATTATCTAAGAGTATTTTCTCAAATTCTTTTTCTTTCCAGATTTGATTATCTAAAAAAAGAATTACTTGATTTCTAA
>Ga0256845_1001360_pt1 | contig 19776 bp, 19 predicted proteins | sample RiftiametaG_FD_189101 | JGI IMG/M metagenome (GOLD analysis project Ga0256845, IMG submission 189101) | Tube worm associated microbial communities from hydrothermal vent at the East Pacific Rise, Pacific Ocean - Riftia | ecosystem: Host-associated > Annelida > Integument > Unclassified ...
ACTATAAATATGCAAAATAGTATTGACAACACCAAGAAAAAATAATGCTAAATGATTGATTATTAATCGGTTAATTTAGGTAGTGAAATCTTGGATTCCCGAAAACCTAAATGGAGTGAGTATATATAAAGCACGAATTTTTACTTTCTTTTGAAAAGAGGCACAAAGGAACAAGCCTCACCATACATTATGCTTTTAGCAATAGGTTGAAGTTTTTGCGCCAAAAGAACATAAGCATTCTGCGGAATGGGTTTGTGGGCACAACCTTTAATGATAACAGGTTTATCTTTGTATTCCGAAACATCTATATTTTGAAGAATTTCAGCAAAAAGAATGCCTTCCAATTCTTCCAAACTTCCAACCGTTACTTTTGAAGCGAATGGCGCCAAATGAAGCGACAGTAGCAAATAGGCCCATCCGGGAATGATAGCATCTGTGCTACAATATAGAGCAACAAATTTATTTTGGTATTGGCTCCAATCGTGTTTAGTAGCTTTTTCACGAAATTCGCTCTCGCGAAGTACAATGCCTTCCATAAGCCATACAGAAATATCAAAAGCCATCCGCTCACCTTTTGGATATAAATCTTCAAGGCTAAAAGTTACTAATTTGCTGTTCGCTACGCGGTTTATTATTTCTTCGGACACACTAAAATGTTAATGGATAAAAGATAATTGTTATTTGTAAAGTCTCTTTTTACTGCCAACTGTTACTGAATACTTTTTTTAAAGCATACCTAATTCTAGTTTCGCCTCTTCACTCATCAGTTCTTGGCTCCACGGTGGGTCGAAGGTTATTTCTACTTCTGCATCTTTTATTTGCTTCATAGATTTTACTTTGTCTTCAACTTCCATGGGTAAACTCTCTGCTATAGGGCAGTTTGGTGTTGTTAGGGTCATTAATATTTTTACTTCGAAATCTTCGTTTATGAAAACGTCGTAAATAAGTCCTAGCTCGTAAATATCTACTGGAATTTCAGGATCGTAAATGGTTTTTATTACCGTGATTACTTTTTCGCCTAATTCGGCCATATCTATTTTTGTTTCCATCTTTTAATTATTTAGTTGTGTTTGATACGCTAAAGCATACATTTTCATTTGCTTTATCATTGAAACCAAACCGTTTGCTCGCGTGGGTGAAAGATGTTCTTTCAATCCTATTTCATCAATAAAATCTGTATTTGCATCTAATATAGCTTGTGGTTTTTGGTTTGAAAAAACACGTACTAAAACTGCTATTATTCCTTTGGTAATAATAGCGTCACTATCTGCTGTGAAAATGATTTTACCATCTTCAATTTCAGAATTTAGCCATACTTTACTTTGGCAACCTTTAATGAGTTTGTCTTCACTTTTTAAATTTTCATCAATAAGCGGAAGTGATTTGCCGAGGTCTATCATATACTCATAGCGTTGCATCCAATCGTCAAACATGGAAAACTCATCAATCAATTCTTCCTGTATTTTTTCAATCGTCATAGTTATTCTTTTGTTTTTGCGTCTTTTGTAGCCAAAAGTAATATGCTTTTGTCTGTTTTAGAATATAAAGTTAACACTTCATTTTGCAAAGAATAAGATCCAGCTTTGTTCAATGCATTTAGAAAATTCCTTTCGGTTTCCATAATTTTTTCTTCTGAGCAGTATCTTTCACTTACCGCAAGATCGCTAAAATCAATGATAAACTGTTCAATAGTATAATTCCCAAAAGCAGAATTACAACCCGTATTTCCTCTGAAAGAATTGTCTAAAGCAGACATTGTAAAGGTTGGGTTCGTTGTTTTAACAAGGGTATTACCATCTATAGCAGAAACAGTATAACTACCGGTAAGCTGAATGCTTCCAGCAACGTCAATTACCTTTTTCGTTTCGTCGCAACTTGTAAAGATTACTGAAAATAGCAATAAAGAAAGAGTGGCAAGTGTTTTCATATTATTTTTGTTTCAAGTTATATCCTTCAACTTAGCATCATTTTAGCCTTTTTAATGGCATTTACCAAAGCATCTACTTCTTCCAAAGTATTATAAAATGCAAAGGAAGCACGCACCGTTCCAGGAATTTTGAAAAAATCCATAATAGGTTGGGCGCAGTGATGACCTGTTCTTACAGCAATACCAAGTTTGTCAACAATCGTACCGATATCGTATGGATGAATGCCTTCAATATTGAAAGAAACCACCGAGGTTTTATTACCTGTGCCGTAAATTTTTAAACCTTCAATTTCCAGCAATTTTTCTGTGGCGTATTCTAAAAGTTCGTTTTCGTGTTTTTCCATCGCTTCAAAACCAATTTCATTTAAGTAATCTATTGCTGCTCCAAAGGCTATTCCACCGCAAATGTTTGGTGTTCCAGCTTCAAATTTATGCGGAAGCCCTGCATAAGTTGTTTTTTCAAAAGTTACTTCGGCAATCATTTCGCCACCGCCTTGGTAGGGTGGTAGTTTGTTGCCCCATTTCTCTTTCATATAAAGAATACCAACACCCGTTGGGCCACACATTTTGTGGGCTGAGGTTACGTAGAAATCTACATCTAGTTTTTGCAAATCTGGTTTTATGTGCGAACAAGATTGTGCGCCATCAACGAGTACGGCAGCTCCAACTTTATGTGCTTTTTCAATTATTTCTTCAATTGGATTTATAGTTCCCAATGCGTTTGAGATATGATTTACAAAAACAAGCTTTGTTTTTTTGGAAAGCAATTTTTCGTATTCTTCCATCACCAAAGAGCCCTCTTCATTCATCGGAATCACTTTTAGAACGGCTCCTGTTTTTTCACAAAGCATTTGCCACGGCACAATATTGCTGTGGTGTTCCATTGCTGAAACTATAATCTCATCATTTTTTTTTAGAATATCTGAAAACCCGTTTGCAACCAAATTTATTCCGTGGGTTGTGCCTGCGGTGAAGATAATTTCGTAGGCTTCTTTCGTATTAAAATGCGTTTGTATTTTCTTTCGTGCAGCTTCGTAAGCATCTGTCGCCTCCTGTGAAAGTGTATGCACACCACGATGGATGTTTGCGTTATAATTGCTGTAATAGTACACAATACAATCAATAACTTGCTGCGGTTTTTGTGAGGTTGCGGCATTGTCCAAATATACCAACGGATAGCCATTTACCTTTCGGGAAAGGATTGGGAAATCGTTGCGTATTTTTTGAATGTTGAAAGGCATTTATTGTGTTTTTTGAAGTTTTATTTCTTCGGTCTTATCAATTTCGAAAGTATATGAAAGCCCCAATTTCTCTAGTGTTACATTACCTAAATATTGAACTTTCATTTTGTTATTCAATAACTTATTTATGCTTCCGTTTAAGATGTCTAGTTTGTTGTTTAGCAATTGAAAAGGGGTAAACGTAGTTTTTAAAGGAACCGAAAATTCGCCTTTACTGTCTATTGAAATGGCTTGAGATTGCTTTGCTTTTCCTGCGGAAATACCGTTTACAAATACCGTAATATCTACGTCTTTAACAATACAACCAATATCGTTTGGATTGTAAAAAACAGCGTTGGCATCTATTTCTATAATGCTTAAAGTTACTTTACTCGGGTATATATTATCTATTTTTCTGAATTCAGGTTCTGCGGAAATATTGCAGGCTGAGAAAAAAAGGAGAGAGAGTAAAAATAGTATTAAGTTTTTCATTTTAGTGTTGAAGTTTTGCCACGAATTCACGAATCTATAATGTTTATTTGTGAATTCGTGGCAACTATTTTTTAAAGCTCAAACCCCAAACTAACTCCAATTTTAGTAGCGATCAGTTTGTTAATTCGCATTTTTAATTCTGGAATTTTTACACTTTCTAAAACGGTGTTTGCAAAGGCGTACATTAATAATGCACGGGCTTCTTTTAAACCAATGCCACGGCTACGTAAGTAAAATAAGGCATCTTCATCAAACTGACCAATGGTGCAACCGTGGGAGCATTTTACGTCGTCGGCAAAAATCTCTAATTGTGGTTTTGCGTTAATGGTAGCTTTATCGTCAATTAAAATATTATTGTTTTGCTGAAAAGCGTCCGTTTTTTGAGCATCTTTTTCAACAACAATTTTACCGTTGAAAACTCCTGTGGAGGATTCTGCAAACAGCCCTTTATAATCTTGATGACTTTCGCAATTTGGCGCAATGTGATGTACCAAAGTGTTATGATCTACGTGCTGCTTGCCTTCAAGAATGGTTATCCCTTTTAAAGTGGAATCGCAATTTTCACCTTTTTGATAGTAATTAAGGTTGTTGCGAACTAATTTTCCGCCAAAAGAAAATGTATGAACTCGGCAAACCGTATCACGTTCTTGTGAAATGTAAGTATTGTCTATTAATGAGGCCGATGCTTCATCATTCTGAATTTTATAATAGTCTACATAAGCACGTTTTTCAGCAAAAATTTCGGTAACCGAATTGGTTAAAACTTCATTGCTAGAAAGACTTTGGTGACGTTCAATAATCTGAACGTGCGCATTTTCACCTACAACAATTAAGTTTCTTGGTTGTAAAAACATTGCAGCTTCATTACCTGTTGAAAAATTGATTATTTCAATAGGTTTTTCAACTTCTTTATGCACTGGAATGTGAATATATGCACCTTCTTTTGTGAAAGCAGTATTGAGGGCGGTTAAACTATCGCTTTTGGCTATTTTATTAAAATATGCCTCAATTACTGGTTTGTATTTACTTTTATTTAATGCCGAAGACATTAAGCAAACATCCAAGGTATCGTGGGTAGTTTCTGATAAAAAAGAATTGTAAACACCATCTACAAAAACAAGTTTGTAGGTGTCTATTTCGTGCAGAAAATATTGGCGTACATCTTGAAGTTCTACGTGGCGTTCTTTATTTGAATAAACACTATAGTCTGTTTTCAGTAATGAATTCAACGATGTATATTTCCAAGCTTCTTCTTTATTAGTTGGAAATCCTTTTTCTTCAAAGATTTTAATGGCGTTGTTTCGCACATCATGTAATGGCGAATCAAACTCCAAATAATCTTCAAGAGCGATATATGATGATAATAATTTGTCTTTAAAACTCATTTCTTCAATATTCAAATTCCAATATTTAAATTTCAAGGTTATCAACTTTGAACCGTGAAATTAAATCTTGAATGTTTTAAACTAATTCTTCTTTAATCCAATCGTAACCTTTTTCTTCTAGCTCGTAAGCAAGCTCTTTGGTGCCGGATTTAACTATTTTTCCGTTCATTAGTACGTGAACAAAATCTGGAACTATATAATCTAAAAGTCGCTGATAGTGTGTAATTACTACTACTGCGTTGTCTTTGCTTTTTAATTTGTTTACGCCGTTTGCTACAATTTTTAGTGCGTCAATGTCTAATCCAGAATCTGTTTCATCAAGTATTGCTAGTTTAGGTTCTAGCATCGCCATTTGGAAAATTTCGTTACGTTTTTTTTCGCCTCCAGAAAAACCTTCATTTAAAGAACGAGATAAAAATTTGCGGTCTATCTCCAGCATATCTGCCTTCTCCTTTATCATTTTAAGCATTTCAGAAGCCGGCATATCTTTTTCTCCTTTTGCTTTACGGGTTTCGTTGATTGCTGTTTTAATGAAATTGGTTACCGAAACCCCAGGAATTTCAACAGGATATTGAAACGAAAGAAAAATACCTTTATGTGCTCTTTCTTCTGGATCTAATTCTGAAATATCTTCATTATCAAAAGTTATGTAACCTCTGCTTACTTCATATTCATCTTTACCTGCAACTACTGATGCCAAGGTGCTTTTTCCGGAGCCGTTTGGCCCCATAATTGCGTGTACTTCACCAGCTTTCACTTCTAGATTAATACCTTGCAGTATATCTTTTCCTTCTATGCCGGCGTATAAATCTTTAATTTTTAACATCTTAATTTTTCTTTGCGGTTTCGTTTAATTTTATATCTGCTTCGGAAGGTTTGCTACTTACTTCCAATATTTTAGTAATTGTTATTTCTTCTTCCCATTCATTACTAGTATCGGTGTTTTTGGAGACTTCGCCTTGTACAGTTACATTAACCATATCCAATTCATTCGTTTTAACTGCTGCTACTTTTTTTGAAAGTTCATCTGCCATAGCATCGTGTTTTACCCCATAAATAAAACTGTTTCCCATTAATACCATAGCACCATTAGCGTTTATAAAATCTCCTTTATAACTTGGAAGTGTTTCTGCATTTTCAACAGTAGTTTCTGAAGTTTCGCTATTTTTTTCTTCTGAATTTTTACAAGAGAAAACCGCTACTGAGAGCATTAGCAACAAAATGATTTTTTTCATAATAAATAGTTGATTTGTTTTAGTAGTTATTTTTGGTTTATAAGGTACCCTGAGCGGAGTCGAAGGGTTTTTAATTTAACCTACAGAGCCTTCAAGGCTTATTTCTAATAATTTTTGAGCTTCAACGGCAAATTCCATTGGTAGTTTGTTCAACACTTCTTTGCTGAAACCATTTACTATCAATGCAATTGCTTTTTCGGTATCAATACCACGCTGGTTGCAATAGAAAATTTGATCTTCTCCGATTTTGCTGGTGGTGGCTTCGTGTTCTATCTGGGCGGTTTTGTTTTTTACTTCAATGTATGGAAATGTGTGTGCGCCACAGCTGTTGCCCATCAACAATGAATCGCATTGTGAAAAGTTTCGCGCATTATCAGCATTTGGTAAAATCTTTACCAAACCACGATAACTGTTCTGCGATTTCCCGGCTGAAATACCTTTAGAAATAATTGTGCTTCGCGTATTCTTTCCAATATGAATCATCTTTGTGCCAGTATCGGCTTGCTGATAATCATTTGTTACGGCAATGGAATAAAACTCACCGATAGAATTGTCGCCTTTTAGCACACAACTTGGATATTTCCAAGTTACGGCACTACCAGTTTCTACTTGCGTCCACGAAATTTTGGCGTTTTTCTCGCAAATACCTCTTTTGGTTACAAAGTTATAAACGCCACCTTTTCCATTTTTATCGCCCGGAAACCAGTTTTGAACGGTTGAGTATTTTATTTCAGCATCGTCTAACGCTATTAATTCTACTACTGCCGCATGCAGTTGATTTTCGTCACGGCTTGGCGCGGTGCATCCCTCTAGGTAACTTACATAGCTTCCTTCGTCTGCAATAACGAGCGTTCTTTCAAATTGTCCTGTTCCGGCTTGGTTTATTCTGAAATAAGTAGAAAGTTCCATTGGACAACGAACGCCTTTTGGAATGTAACAGAACGAACCGTCACTAAATACGGCACTATTTAGGGCTGCATAAAAATTATCGCGTTGTGGAACGACGGTTCCCAAATATTTTTTTACTAATTCGGGATGTTCTTTTATGGCTTCAGAAATAGAGCAGAAAATAATTCCTTTTTCAGCCAAAGTTTTTTTGAAAGTGGTTGCTACGGAAACGGAATCCATTACAATATCCACCGCAACTCCGGCGAGTTTTTTTTGCTCGTCTAGTGAAATTCCAAGTCTTTTAAAAGTATCCAACAACTCTGGATCTACTTCGTCTATACTATCGTATTTTGGTTTTTTGTTTGGTGCAGAATAGTAAGAAATAGCCTGAAAATCTGGCTTTGTGTAATGCACATTTGCCCAATCTGGTTCCTTCATTGTTAACCAATAGCGAAAAGATTCTAAACGCCATTCCGTCATCCATTCGGGTTCTTCTTTCTTTTTTGAAATAGCACGAACTATATCTTCATTCAGCCCAACTGGGAAGGTGTCAGATTCTATATCGGTATAGAATCCATATTCGTATTCTTTGGTTTCTAGTTCTTTTTTTAAATCGTCTTCGGTATACTTGCTCATCCTCATTTATATTTTAAAGTGAAAAAGATTCTCCACAACCACAGGTGCGATTTGCGTTTGGATTATTGAAAACAAATCCTTTTCCGTTAAGGCCGCCGCTGAACTCCAACGTAGTGCCAACGAGGTACAAAAAACTCTTTTTGTCCACGGCAATTTTTACATTTTCTTCTTCAAAAAGCTTATCATTTTCACCTAAGCTGTGATCAAATTTTAGTTCGTAGCTTAAGCCAGAACATCCGCCGCTTTTTACGCCTACGCGAACATAATCTTGTGCTATATTGAAGCCATCATCGGCCATTAATTGGGCTATTTTGGTTTTTGCATTTTCGCTTACCTTAATCATATGTAGATTAATTCTAAATTAGACGGCAAATATACATCAAATAGTAGTTTTTAGCACGACGTTGCAGGACTTTAAAACTATTGAACGATAGTTTTAACCAATCGTTAAGAGTGCATTTTTATTTTGAAGTGAAATGGATAAAAAGTTCTAAATTTAATTAGGATCTTGAAAATTGGGATTGTTGATAAATGAAGGGTCAGAAAGTGAAAGTAGAAAAGCTTTGAGATCTGCCTTGTCAGATTCTGTAAGATGAACACCGCCAGTAGAAACAGCTTTCATTAAAGGGTCTATCGTTGGTGAATACACTAAACCTTCGCTGTAATGATTAATTACATCATCCAAAGTTTCAAAACGCCCATCGTGCATATAAGGTGCGGTATAGGCAAGGTTTCTTAGCGATGGTGATTTAAACCACCCGTCTTGATTTGGGTCTCCGGTAATATTGCCTAAACCTTTGTCTGTAATAATGGCATCTAAACCATTATTATGGAAAACATTGTCAGTCCATAAGGGACTGTTTTCGTTGCCGTGACAATGAAAGCAATCGCCACGAGCTTCATCCATAAAAATATTAAAACCGTTTATTTCTTGTGGTGTCAATGTTCCTTCGTTCAACAAATATTTATCGAATGGAGAATTGGCAGAAATAAGCGTTCGCTCAAACTGCGCAATGGCTTTTGCGGTTAATTCTTTGGTAATTGTTGTTGTGCCAAAAGCTTTTTTGAAAAGTTCAGGATAGGTTGCATTGTTTTGTAAGTTTCCAACGGCATTTGGCCATGTATTGTGCATTTCAATAAGATTGATAACGGGTTCTAGAGCTTGTGTTTCTAAACCAATTGTGCGGCCATCCCAAAAGAATTTTTCATTGGTATTCCAAGCCATATTGTATAGCGGCATAGAATTACGATTGCCTTCAAGACCGTCAATACCTATGCTGAATTGACTATCGTCTGTAAAAGAATTACTTGGTTTATGGCAGGTTGCGCAGGCTTGCGTGCCGTCGCCAGAAAGAATAGGGTCAAAAAAAAGTTTTCTTCCCAAAGCCACTCCTTCAACCGTTTGCGCATTGTTGGATGGAACATATGGCGAAGGCAGTAATTGCTGAAAAATAGGAGGAACGGTTAATGGTTTTGGAGTAGGAATATAGACTTCTTCCTGTTCTTCAATAGGGGTTGGATCGTTTGAAGAACAGCTAATTAGGATTCCAATAGCCAAAATTCCTATTACTACGCTATATATTTTGCTTGACCGTTCCTTCATTTAAAAAATTATTGACTTATCTGCCCAATGCTGAAAACAGTTGAGCCATTTTCATGCATACGTATTTGTGCATCGTAAATCATCATTAGCCCTGAATTATATACGTTCAAATCCCATAAATATGTGTTTTTATACCATTCGGCAATGTTCATTTTAATTTCAATAGTTGTATCATCATTTATTGTGAAGTTTTGATTGAAATTAAAAGAAATATAATTTTGTTCAAAAACATCAGGGCTTACTCGCGCTGTTCCATTATGATAAGCGTAGGGTTGAGGGGCTCCTGCGGTATCGTTGTAGGATCCTTCCATTTGCATAAAGTGGTAGCCACCTCCTAGCATTGCTGGCCAGTTCCAAGTTGCTGCGTTTAAATCTGGATATGCGCCACTTGTATTGTCTTTTTCGGTAAAACCGTATGTAAATGAAATACCCGTATAATCTCCTGTAGTAGCCATTATTGCTGGCGTAAGGGTTAATGAAGCAGGCTCTGTTAAATCTATTAATTTATATTCTTCAAAATCTACTGTAGATCCGTCTGCTTTATGAAGCGATATTCTAGAAACTAAATAACGAAGTTTTGAAATTTGCAACGTATTTCCGAAAGCATTTGTATAGGGGGTAGTATTAAAATCTGCAACAGTTACGGCTTTGCCATCCCAATTTTGGGTAAAGTTAAACGTAACGTTTTTAGTATAAATACAAGAGCCATCGTCAGTATTAGCAGTTGGATCATAGCTTAAAGATGTTGGGTCTGTACATCCTAGAACTTCTGGCTGCGAATCATCATTATCGCTACAACCAAAGGAGGCAAAAGCCAAAACAAATAATAAAACTAATTTTTTCATAAGTGAAAACATGATTTTTTTTAACTGTGATTTTATTTTATCATAAAGAACAAAGCGTCTTTAGAACCTTTGTTTAAGGGTACGTCTAGGTCATTGCTTTCGCTATTACCTACAACAACTATTTTATTATCGGAAGTTTCGATTGCTTCAGAAGCATAATCTAATCCAGATCCGCCAACGATTGTTCGAAGTTTTAAGTTTCCATTGCTGTCTACAATAAATATCCAAGCATCGTTAACACCGTTATTTTTGGTTAAGTCTCCATCATTACTGCGGCTATGGCCAGAAAGTATATAGTCTCCATTACTGCGTTGTACAATGCTATGGGCAGTATCAAACAATGATCCACCAAAAGATTTTTGCCAAATTTTATTTCCGTTGTCGTCAAATTTTACCATCCACGCATCAGCATTTCCACGAGGAGCGGTAACATCTTGATCGCTACTTCTAGAATCTCCAACCATAATATAGTTACCATCGTTGGTTAAAATTGAAGCATAACTATTGTCTATTTCTTCCCCTCCAAAAGATTTCGTCCAAAGTAAATCTCCAGTTGCGGTAAGCCTTACGGCCCAATAATCGTAACTTCCTTTAAAATCTAATTTGTCAAAATCTTCACTTTCTGAAGTTCCTGTCATTAAGAAACCGCCATCTGGAGTCTCTAGGGCATCGTAACTTCGATCATTATTGGAACCGCCAAAATACCTACGCCATTGTTTTTCGCCATTAGCATCTAGCTTTATTCCCCAATATTCGCCAACACCGTGTTGTGTGCGTTTTTGTAGATCATTTCCTGCTCCGCCACTTGCAGAAACATCAAAATAACCCGTAATGAAATACCCTCCATCACTGGTTTGGAAGGCTTTGGACGCTTGGTCGCTGCCTGAAAAACCAAAACTTTTGTCCCATTGCTTATTTCCTGAAGCATCTACTTTTAGAATCCAATAATCTTGAAAACCTGCGTTGTTTGAAACATCACCATCAATGCTGGTAGCGTAGCCACTTAATAAAAAGCCACCGTCATTTGTTTTTGTAATGCGCGTTGCTTTTTCATCATCACTACCGCCATAGGTTTTGCTCCAGATTATCTCGCTGGTTTTAGAAATTTTTAATAACCAGTAGTCACTATCGTTACCAGATCGATCGGTAATATCGCCATCAAAACTTCTGGTAGATCCTAAAATCATAAAACTACCGTCATTAGCTTCTACTACTGATACTGCTTCGTCTATTCCGCTTCCACCAAACGTTTTTATATATTCAATAGTTGTTAATGGTTCTGGGACTGTATCAATAACAATGGTATCTGTATCATCCTGTTGTTCTTCTGGAGAAATAGAATCATCCTTAGAGCAGGCATAAATAAAAAGCCCTAGAAAAATAAATAATATAGAATTTAAAAATGTTTTTTTGAATCTTAGCATAAAGTATAAATAAACTTAGTCAATCAACAAACGTTTGGTTGTAGTTGAATTGATTTTCATTACATACATTCCAGACTGAAGGTTTGAAACGTTGATTTTTTCTGAAAGGCTATTAGAGAATTTCTGATCCATTACTTTTTGCCCAAGAACGTTGTAAATTTCAACTTGAGTAATAGGTTCTGTTTTTGAAGAAATTGTAACAATATCTTTTGCAGGGTTAGGAGAAACCGCAAAGTTTGAAACGGTATTGTCATTTATACCTAAAGAAGAATCTCTAACAATAAAAAGTCCTCTATTAATATCGCTTATAACTATGTTTCCGCTGGCAAAGTATGGGTAAACACTCCACGCTCCGTCAAAATTAGCAGAATCGCTATCAGGGAAGGTATCAAAAAACTTGGTTTCAACCATATTTCCATTATCAATATCACTAATGTCTAATATTCTTATACCTGCTCGGTAGCTAGAAAGATAAAAATCATTTCCTACAACATAGCCATTATGGTCAATTGCTTCGGTATCTGCTTCATATTCAAAATGTACTACAGGATTGTCCAAATCTGACACATCAAAAATAATAGTTCTTGTGTTAAAACCAAAAGTAGATTCATCTAGTTCATCACCAATTATAAAGTAGCGTTTATCGTCTGTAAGCCATCCTTGGTGTGTATAATCTACGCTTCCGTAAAAACCGTTTGAAATTCCTACGGGGTTTGCTTTATCGGTAACATCTACAATAGATACACGATCTTCGTTGCTTCCAAAGAGTATTTCTCTTCCTGTATAATCTGTATCGGGGCCATCATAAATTACTACTTGGGCATCGTGTGCGTAATTATCACCAGTAAACTGTCCTTCTTGAACTGGGTTTAAAGGATCTTGGATATTTATAAAAATAGGACCTCCGTTATTTCCATCAGAACCAACTGCATAAGCATAGCCTGTATTTTCATTAATAACAATATTGTGGCAATCTCCAAAACCATTAAAATGAGCGTCTTCAGTAAAAGTTTCTGGAGGATTTGAAACGTTACGCAAACGAGTTAGGTCAAAAACTTGCATACCGTGACCATTTGTATTTACATCACTTACAACAAATGCATGATTATTGTATACTTTTACATCTCTCCAAGTAGTGCTGTTGGTGCCTGCGTGCTTTGGCAATTTACCTACATAAACAGGGTTTACAGGGTCAGATATATCAACAAATACAGTACCATTACCCAAGCCCATTATTGCATATTCAGTTCCATCTTGTGGGTCGGTCCATCCCCAAGAATCGTTTCCTCTATCAGAACCGAAAGTGCTAAGGCTAATGTGCGACATAAGATCTAGACCTTCGCATGGATATTGACCTGCCATCCCGTTTACACAAGGGGTTTGAGCGAAAGTAAAACTACTAATTAATAGGGCAAGTACTGGTAATACTATTTTCATATTTTTTATATTAAATTTTAAAAGAGACTAAATGTAAGTATATTGAAGTCTATACTGCAAATGTAAAAGGTTAAATAATAGTATGATTGTGTTTTAATTGAAAATTTTGAGTTTTAAAAAATATAATTTTCAATAGTTAGGTATTCTTTTTTATTGATGCCCGATACTGTATTTTTGCCGAAAATATATTGAAACCTTACAAATGTTTGAAAATAAAGACAACTCAGGAACAGGGATTGGAAGTTTAGGTGAGTTTGGCTTAATAGACCATCTTACAAAAAACTTCAAAATAAAACAGAAATCCACCATTAAGGGCATTGGAGACGATGCTGCCGTAATTTCTTGTGATTCAAAAAAAGAAATTGTGGTAACTACAGATTTGCTTTTGGAAGGTGTACATTTTGATTTGAGCTACATGCCTCTTAAACATTTAGGTTATAAAGCTGTGATTGTGAATTTATCAGACGTGTATGCGATGAACGCAGTGCCTACTCAAATTACTGTGAGCATTGCGGTTTCTAACAGATTTCCTATTGAAGCTTTGGAAGCATTATATGCTGGGATACAAGCTGCTGCAAAAATTTATAATGTAGATGTGGTTGGTGGCGATACAACGTCCTCAACAACGGGTTTGTTAATAAGCATTACAGCCATTGGTTCAGTTAAAAAAGGGAAAGCAGTTTACAGAAGTGGTGCAAAAGAAAATGATTTACTTGTAGTAACAGGTGATCTTGGTGCGGCATATATGGGGCTACAAATTTTAGAACGCGAAAAGGAAGTTTTTAAAGTAAACCCAAACAATCAGCCAGATCTTGAACCGTATTCTTATCTAGTGGAGCGTCAATTAAAACCTGAAGCTCGAAAGGATATTTCAAATTTATTGAAAGAATTGGAAGTTAAACCAACAGCAATGATTGATATTAGTGATGGTCTTTCTTCTGAAATAATTCATATCTGTAAAAGCTCAAAAGTTGGGTGTAATTTATATGAAGATAAAATACCTTTAGATCCACAGGTTATTTCTACTTGCGAAGAATTTAATATAGATAGTACTACGATAGCTTTAAGTGGAGGTGAAGATTATGAATTACTATTCACAATAAGGCAAGAAGATTTTCCCAAAATAAAGGCAAACCCACACTTTTCTATTATAGGGCATATTACAAATGAAAAGGAGGGAACTCATTTAATAAGCCGAGCTGGAACAAAAATACCGTTAATAGCTCGTGGTTGGAATCCTCTAAAAAGCAGTGATTAGCGATTTTGTGAATTTTCTATTTATTTATCATTAGGGCTTAGATCTTAATCTTTATTGCCTATGTTTTGGCACGTTTTGGGCTTGCGTTTTAATTTATCAACCCTTCAAGATAAGTCTAAAATTCTCAGATACTGTTTCAAAATTCTCAACCGTGCTCATATGACTTCCTTCAATAATAATTACTTTAGCGCCACAACTTTCAGCTAATTTTTGAGTTTCTTCAATTGGTAAAAATGGATCATCTTCAGCTAAAATTATATATTTTTCATTGTTGAAGTTTTTCAAAATAGTTGTTCGGTTCTTTCGGTTGCGCATGCCTTTTATTGCTGCTTTTATGCCTTCAATAGGAAAAGAGAGGGCTTCTGTTTTTAATTTTTGAATTTCAGATGAAAATTTTTCGCGCGAATTTTCAGCAAAAAGATTGCGAATGGCCATACTTATAAAGGCTTTAGGGTTTTGGTCAATTACTTTTATAGCGCGATTTCTATTTTCTTTCTTTTCTTCAGAATCTGCTGCTGGCGTTGAGTTTAGTAAAATTAATTTTTCAACTTTCTTTGGAAATAGTTCAGCGCATGCCAAAGCAACATAACCACCCATAGAATGGCCAATAAAAGTTGCAGAAGCAATTTCTAGTTTTTTCAAGATTTCATCAACAACTTCAGCCATTAATTCCATGGAATGAATTTCTGAAACAATTTCGCTTTTTCCGTGTCCAGGAAAATCAATTGTAATTACAGTATTTTGTTTTGATAATTGTGGAAGTAAAAATTTCCACATTGTAGCACTTTCTAGAAAACCATGCAAAAGGACAATTGCCGAACCTTTGCCGAAAGTTTCGCAATTAATTTGTTTGTTTTTATAATGAAAAGTCATGCTTTTGAAAATCTGAAAAAAATTAAAAAATGAATTTGTATCATTAAACAAAATCATTTTTTAGGTATTTAAATATCTTATAGTATTTTTAATATTGATAGAAATTAACAATAAAAAATGAATGATTTTAAAGGTGTTTAAAGCGCAAAATAATTTGTCTTGATAGTCTAGTGAATTTTACGCTTCTATAGCTTAAAACTCTTCATATAAACAAAAACGTGTTTTTCACTTTTTATATTTCGAAGAATTCGATTTGACTAATAAAAAGATTACGCTTCCTATTATAATAGGAAAAAACAAATAATTATTTATTTCAGGATTGTCTATATATAAAGTAGCCAAGCTCATTATAACCAACGAAAGCCCTATAAAAATTAAAACGTTTCTAAACAAAATAGCAACTTTTTCAATCTTCACTTTCTCTTTTTCCCTATTACTCATTGTGTTATAACCAGCTATAAGAAAATAAAGTTTGAAATGCTTTATAACGATTCCGAGAAGAGTTAAGAATATTCCGAGATATAAATAATATTGATCCATTCGATAAAGATTTTGTTATATGAAAAAGACTTAAAAATTAATTTTTTTAAGTCTTTTCTCACTCTTCTTTATTCTCTGTTCTATTTATTCATCAACTCTTCAATCTCTTCCGCTTCAATAGGAATATTACGCATTAAATTGAAGGGTTCTCCTTTTTTCTGAATAACTAAATCGTCTTCCAAACGAATGCCAAAACCCTCCTGCGGAATATAGATTCCTGGTTCAACAGTAAAAACCATGTTCTCAGTCATTTTTTCCCATAAAACACCGTAATCGTGAGTGTCAAGACCCATATGGTGGCTGGTGCCGTGCATAAAGTATTTTTTGTAGGCTGGCCAGTTGGGGTCTTCATTTTTTACATCTGCTTTGTCTATAAGTTTTAAGTCTAGAAGCTCTTTTGTCATTAGTTTACCTACTTCTACATGATATTCTTTCCAGTAATTACCAGGAACAAGCATTTTGGTAGCGTCGTCTTTTACCCGTTTTACAGCATCATAAACTTCGCGCTGGCGTTTACTAAATTTTCCGCTCACAGGAATGGTTCGGGTCATATCACTAGCGTAGTTTGCGTACTCTGCACCCACGTCTAAAAGAATTAGATCGTCCTTTTTGCATTGTTGGTTATTTACTACGTAATGAAGTACGTTGGCGTTATTGCCACTACCTACAATTGGCGTATAGGCAAACCCGCGAGAACGGTTTCTTAAAAACTCGTGCATAAATTCCGCTTCAATCTCGTATTCCCAAACGCCAGGTTTTACGAAATTCAAAATTCTTCGAAGTCCTTTTTCAGTAATATCGCATGCTGTTTGAATTAAATCGAGTTCAATAGCATCTTTTACAGCGCGTAAACGTTGTAATATTGGGTTGCTGCGCTCCCAACTATGTGCAGGAAATTTTTCTTTGGTAGTTTTTATAAAACGATCTTCGCGCGTTTCGGTCTCTACACTTTGGCGGTAATGCTCGTTGGTGTTAAAATAAACGCGTTCGGCCTGCGTCATTACTTCAAAGAAAATCTTGTCAAATTCCTTTAACCAAAAGACAGATTTTATTCCAGAAACTTCAAAAGCCTTTTCTTTAGTAAGTTTTTCACCTTCCCAAACGGCAATATGGTCATTGGTTTCACGCACAAAAAGCATTTCGCGATGATCCTTGTTTGGCGCATCGGGGAAAAGCACCAAGATTGTTTCCTCTTGGTCGGCACCCGTTAAATAAAAAATATCACGCGCTTGTTGAAACGGCATAGTACTATCTGCGCTAATTGGGTAAATATCATTACTATTAAAAACAGCAACGCTTTTAGGCTTCATTTGAGCCATAAAGCTTTTGCGGTTTTTAATGAAAAGTTTGTTGGATATTTGATCGTATTTCATGTGTAGATTGTTTTTATTTATGATATAAACTTGTTAACAAAATTAGAGCTTATTATTGAAAGACTAGTTTAATGATTTAGAGATTTTACCATTTCCAAAATATATTTAAAGAATGCGAAAAAATTGCAATATATAATATTGCCGATCATTAGTGTCCGATTAAAATATTCCAGAATTCTGTTGAGTCAAACATAACAGGTATTTAAAACATTTTTATTAATTTATTAAAATTATTGTGACCTTATTTAGAATTGTGTGTCTTAATAATTGAATGGGAGGTTTTTAATAATATGTAAATTATTTTTTAAACCACTTTTAGAATTATTACGCATATATAATTTGGAGATCACTTTTGATTTAAAGTGGATAGATTATTTAGCTGTTATATTGATTATAAATTTTATTAACTCTATTTAATTTATTCATTTAGTGTTAAAATATTTCTCTTAATCGGATAAAAACGCAATTAAACAATTATGTTAATTTTGGTTAGGATTTTGTCAATGAAATGTATTCTTTTATCCACTTATTAAATTATTTACTTTATAAAAATTATTTTGCATGTATATTAATGCTCATATTTATATTAATGATTGCGCTTATAATTTAAAAAAAATCACGTGTTATCACTTATGGAAATTTGAGTCTAAATTAAATAAGTTTGTCAACAATTTCTTTTACTACTTTTTTTCCGTACAAATAAGTGTTCAGTTATAATCCTCCCCATTTTTTTCAACTTTTATTTGAGTTGAGGTCATTCGTTAGATTTTCTAATGGGATAATCAATGATTTGCATAACAATAAAATTTTATCATATGTCTAAGATAATTACTAAATTATTTACCTGGATTGGGAAAATCACAATACTTCTCATTTTTATAGGTTTCCTGAGTAGCAATGGATTTTCTCAAGCCAAGGTCTTTTCGGATGGTAATGATACTATATCATCATATTCTCAAAAATATTTAGACAGCTATAACGATGCCTTAGATCGTAAGGCTAAAAACTACAATGACAATTTCCGTTATCTATCTAAAGCAACTGCGTATAGTAATGCTCAAGCTAGTAGGCAATCTGGATCCTGTAATTTAATTGTTAGCGGATCTTTCGAGCTAATAGATGTTGATGGTGGCACTTTTCGTACTGCCGTTGGTGGAACAAATGGAGAGTATCAGTCAGATGCAACTTTTAATAATTGGACTGATCACGGTACGGTTGATTGGTCTGAAGGACAATATATTTCCTTCTCAAGGGTAAATGCTAATAAAGTGTATCCAGCAATAATTCAACCTTCTCTTTTAGATGGTGGGGGATTTGCTATATTTTCTTTTGATGATGAGGCTATTCGTCAAACCTTATCTGTTGTGCCTAATACTACGTATACAGTATGTTTTGAAATGGCGGTTATTCCTCGTTATGCTACTGTTGGTGATGGTAACCAAGGTGGTGCTATAATCGAATATATTCCAAATTTAGATTTTGGAGTAAGAAATGGAGCAGTACAAATTTCTGATCCGCTCATTTATACACAAGCGGACTTGGTTCCTCATACGGATGCGGATTTTCCAAGCAGGATATCTACTTCTACAACTGGAGCGAATCAAAATCCAGGCGGATGGACAAATATTAATCCATATTGGGAAAATATATGCATAACATTCAAATCAGGACCAGCGGGACCAGGGGCTAATTCGGTTGAAGTTTTTTTTGAAACTGGAAAACCCGGTAGCTCGGTGGTTCTAGTTGATGGTTTAAGATTGGCTGTTGAGGGTTATTCAAACCCTCCGACATTTGTAACCTTACAAACATATTGTGTGCCAACACTGGTGCAATTAGATTCATTTGTTACTTCACCTAATCCTACAAATGCCGACTTAATATGGACAACAAATCCAGACTCAAGTATTACAGCAGATTACTTATCGAATAATCCAACCGTTACATCTCCGGGTGTTTGGTATGCATTTTATCTTAATGAAGCGCTGGGATGTACTTCTCCATCGAGAATGCTTACTCTTTCTACGACAGACTTAAGCTCAAGTTATACACAACAAAATACATCTTGTGCTAATAGTTCAGATGGTAGTATAGATTTATCTGTCACGGGAGGAACTTCTAACTACACATATTCTTGGACAACTAATGATGGAAGTGGTTTAGATGCCACAATGGAAGACCAATCTGGCTTAACTGTCGGTACATATAATGTAACTATCAATGATGGCAATTGTTCAATTCAAAATACTGTTGTAATAACATCTCAGAATATTTTACCGACAGCCGATGCAGGAACAGGAGGAACGATAACTTGTTCCACAACAAGTATCCAAATCGGAGCGGCAAACAATCCAGCGTATACCTATTTATGGTCACCAGCAGCAGGATTAAACAATGCAACAATATCCAATCCAACCGCAACCGCAGCAGGCACGTATAGTTTAGTAGTAACCGCAACCGCAACGGGTTGTTCAAGTACTAATACAGCAGAAGCAGTAGTAACAGTTGATAATACCTTACCGACAGCCGATGCAGGAACAGGAGGAACGATAACTTGTTCCACAACAAGTATCCAAATCGGAGCGGCAAACAATCCAGCGTATACCTATTTATGGTCACCAGCAGCAGGATTAAACAATGCAA
>Ga0256845_1001361_pt1 | contig 19770 bp, 17 predicted proteins | sample RiftiametaG_FD_189101 | JGI IMG/M metagenome (GOLD analysis project Ga0256845, IMG submission 189101) | Tube worm associated microbial communities from hydrothermal vent at the East Pacific Rise, Pacific Ocean - Riftia | ecosystem: Host-associated > Annelida > Integument > Unclassified ...
GCTTTAGCAATTTCTAAAAGTAGAATACCGTATGATCAAAACTATAGAAGTAAGAACCCAATATTAAATGTAAAATAATGAAGGAAAAGCTTGTTTTTTAGCTCAGTTCTTTGTTGTTAGGATGAAATGTATTTAATAATCCATATTCTTCAAACAATTCGGTTGACAGATTATCAAAAGTTTTTCTAGTAATTTTTAGAAGTATCTGGGCAAGTAATTTATATCCCAATTGCGAATAATGGAATTGGGAACCTTGTTCAAACTCCAATGGTTTGTCCAAATCTATAATCCCATGTGTATGAGTTAATAATTGATGAATTGTTATTTCTTTTAGCCATGGTTGGTTGATTTCAGTCAGAAATTTATCAATGGTGTCATTTAATCCAATTTTACCTTTCTCATATTCTCTTAGAATCAATACAGCTGTAATTTGCTTGCTTATTGATCCGATAACGAATTGATCGTCTAAGTCAATTTGAGTCTCGTCTACCAAGTCTGAAAATCCAATTGCTGTTGAATAAATGTTGGTTGAATCGATAGAGATAGAAATCACCCCGTTGAATTTATGCTTGCTAAGTATTGAGTCAATTTTTGATGACAAATGAGAATAGTCTTTATGAATTTCTTGTCCTTTTGATTGCCAAGAAATTAAAAGTAAAAAAAAAAGAATTAGTAGACTATGTTTCATTATTGTTCTGATTTTCTGATGATGCCCAACGTTAGTATATATGGAACAGTTCCGTATACTTCACCTAAATCAGTAATTGATTTGTTTAAATCATAGGCAACCGTATGAAGCGAATTTAGCTAAATATTAACTAAAATCAAAGTCGTCCAAGGGATTTATTATTTGGTAAATTCCAGTATTTTGACCTTCAATTGTTTTTATGTTTTGGATTCGATCGTCTATAATTTCCATTTTTATTCCAATCTAATCTTAAGTTTTACGTTCGTAATAGTTCAGAGTAAATGTGTCATCAGTTGTATGGTTTTACTTGGATGAAAATTTATGATGATGAAATTTTGAGTATTAATAGATAACTAATTTTAGATACTATTTTTCTTTTGTATTAGCTATTAACTTGGAGAAAGAGGCTGATACTGAACTTTCAAAAATTTACAATAACTATTTGAAAAAGATAGTATTTTAGTTTAGTTGTAACTTTTTTAAATGGTAGAGCGTCATACAGTTGAACCAAAAATAAAGAAAATGAAAAAGTTAATAGTAGTACTAATTTTATGTTTGCCCTTAATGGCAACAGCTGGAAATATTAAGCCTGTAAAGTTAAATTTTGTGGAGTGGATAAAAAATAATATTACTTATCCAACACAAGCCATTAAAAATCATGAGGAGGGGGTTGTTTATGTTTCTTTCACTATTTCAGAACAAGGAAGAGCTGAAAATATTAATATTGAAGAAGGGATTTCAGTTACATTAGACGCTGAAGCACTTTTGGCTGTGAGTAGTATGCCCTTAAAATCAAAGTATGTGGATAGTGAACCTGATAAAACTTTTATTTTACCGATTAAATTTATCTTAAAGTAAAAGTAAAATTCAAACTGAAAATAGTTTCTTAAACTGAAGTTATTTTAGTTTGAATCCTTTTATAATGTAAGTATAGCTTGGTAAAAAGGCAGTGACTTTTTAAACAATGTTCACTTTCTACTTTAAAACCAGCTTCTTTAATATGAATGTCTGTGTCTCTGTTGAGATGACAACTGTCACCTATAAATTTCCAGACAGGATTTAGCATATTTTGTAAAAGTCTATTTGGCTTATTTTGAGCATGAATATGTTCTAAAATAATAAGCTTACCTGGTGGTTTTAACCATTTTTCAAATTTTTTAAGCACTAGTATGTGATTTGGTATGGTACATAATTAAGGTACCAACAATGTAGTCCAAGGAACTCTCAGAAATGATATAGTATAATTCCTCATCAGTCACACTTAAGTTATAAGTAACAATGTTTGCTTTTGTGGTAATTTAGCCAATGCTTTTTCAGGCATATATTTTGATGGATCAATGGCAATTAGGTTTGCATTAGAATTAAAATATTCAAATTTACGCCAGAGATTCTACATCTAAAATTTCACCTTCTAACTTCTCTGTCAATTCTTGACGAATAGTATGGAACTTAGTTTCCAAGTCTACCATAAAAGTATCATACTTTGATGCAAATAATTTTTGATAGAGTTTCATATAAACACAAATATAGCCAGCTAGAAACTAATACTATGTTATAAATGTTACTTAGGGATTACAAAATTGAGAATAAAATCTAAAGGGTCCATTCTTTACCATTTCTATACATGGTACCTTTTAAAGTAGACACTAAAACGTTATTTTGATTATGTACATTAACAGTATAGACACCAATTCGTTTGGACATAGAGATTTCGTCCACTGTAGTGGTTAAAACATCACCAGCATATACTGGCTTCAGATGTGAAATTGATGTTTCAACAGACACGGCTTGAATACCGTGAGCGTTTGCAGAAAATGCTAAACTACTGTCAGAAATAGAGTAGGTGATTCCACCATGAGCAATATTGAATCCATTGGTCATTTCTTTTCTGACAGTAGCTTTTAAAGTCACATTTCCTTTTTCAACTGAAATTAGTTCAATCCCTAACCATTGACTCATTTCGTCATTGGTGAGCATTTTATTCACTATTTCAGGTGGTGTAAGCATTATTTTTTAATTACTGCATTTAGTAATCCAATCATTCCAGATGTTACAATGAACAATTGAGTTTTTGTTTCATCTTCTAATGATTCTCCATCTTCATCTTCCGCTTCAATTTCGTTGAACATGAATTCCATAACATTGTTTTGGCTCACTAATTCAAATAAAGCAGAATTGTCTTCATTTTTATTAATTTCTTCCAAAGCATAAACAAATCCTTCTTGAAAATCTTCAATCGTTTTGTCTGTTACTTCATTTAATTCAATTCCTTCTTGAAAAAATGCTTCTAATACAATAGCAAAATAGTAAATTGAAAATGCGTTTAAGTCTTCATTTTCATACTCTACACCGGCTTGCATTACATAATTTAAAAGTGTTTCCTGCTTAGTCGCAAACGTTTCAATTAATTTATCTAAAGCATCTTCACTCAGTCCATCAATTTTGTCAATTGATTTTGAAATACTTTCACTTGTAACTATACTCATGTTTGTTATTTTTACTAATTATTATAAAATATTTACTTCTCTTTCTAATACTACGTCATATTTAGTTTTGATATCTGTCATAATGTCTTCTGATAATTTAAAAACATCAGTTCCTTTAGCACCACCATTATTAACTAATACTAACGCTTGATCTTTGTGTATACCACAATTACCAATAGTTTTACCTTTCCATCCTGCGTTGTCAATTAACCAACCTGCAGCTAGTTTGACTTGTAATTTACTGACTTTATAGCTTGCTATTTCTGGAAATTCAGTTTTAAGTGCATCAAATTTTTCTTTTGAAATAATTGGGTTCTTGAAAAAACTACCACAGTTTCCAATTTCTTTTGGGTTTGGTAATTTTGATTCTCTAATTTTAGAAACAGCTTTACTTACTGCGTTAATATCTGGCGTGTGAATTCCCATTGCATGTAATTCAGTTTGAATAGCACCATACGATAAATTAAGAATAGGCTTTTTAGTCAATCTCAATGTCACGTTTGTAATCACATATTGATCTTTATAAAAGTTCTTGAAAATACTATCTCTGTATCCAAATTGACATCTTTTTTTTGTGAATCTAACTTCATCAGTGGTGTCAATATGCATGGCTTCTAATTCAAAAAACACATCTTTAATTTCAACACCATAAGCGCCAATATTTTGCATTGGTGCTGCACCCACACTTCCTGGTATTAAAGATAAATTTTCAATTCCACCATAACCATTTGAAACGGCATATTTTACTAAATCATCCCATGATTCACCTGCATTTGCTTTCACCCAAACAAATTCATCATTTTCTTTTTCTACTTCAATTCCCTTAATTCTGTTTTTTAAAACAATACCATCAAAATCTTCAGTGAATAGAATATTACTTCCGCCTCCAAGAATTAATTTTTGTTTTCCCTTTACGTCATTTGAAGAAAGAATTTTTTTTAATTCTTTTGCACTCGAAAATGTAGTATAAGATTTGGCTTTAACATCAATACCAAATGTATTATGCTGAAGTAGGCTAAAGTTATTTTGAATCATGGTGCAAATTTAATAATTTGCATTGTTAACAAGTCGTTTTTTTTGTTTAAAAATAATCATTCTACTATATGACACTATTATTGGCTTAATTAATAGATTTAGAAGTGAAAATTGGTAAAATAAGAGTTTGGTGATTACAACTCACTTTTCCAAGGGTACAATTCACTTCTTTTGATATTAATTAAATTTTTTCTAAAATTTACTTGTACTAAATAAGGCGTGATCTAAGATAGCAAATTGTAAAGAAAATTCTATTCCACCTCTCGAGTTATTTTTACCGAATTCAGATATCGAAATGTCATAAGAAATACCAGCCTTCCATGCTCCAAAATCCATTGTTAGCAGTGGAATGATAGCATCACTAATTCTATACATAGTGGTCCAATACCTATTCTTTTGATTTATTTTTACTAGTTATACGACTACTTGTCCCTATATAAAATTAGTTTCCTGTTGTAAGAATATTATTTAGTTGCTCTAAAGTGTTCATTTTGAATAATTAAATTTAGTGTGATGAAAAGTAAATATACGGATGATTTTTTCCGGACTAAAATTTACCTTTTATATTCACTTAATAAAATTCCTGTTGCCATTGCTACATTTAAAGATTCTGTTTGACCAAAATTTGGGATACTAATTTTTAAATCAATTAATCTAAGTAATTCATCACTAATACCATGAGATTCACTCCCCATGACTAAGGCCGTTTTTGTTGGTAATTTTGAATTATAGATGTTTTTACCATGAATAATAGCACCTGCTATTTCAAAATTATTTTGCTTTAAATTGTTAATTTCTACAGCTAAATCGTTAATACAATAATTTATTCTGTATATAGCCCCCATAGAGGATTGGATAACTTTTGGATTGTACAATTCAACGGTTTTTTCACTCGCCATAATTTGAGTAATTCCAAACCAATCTGCTGTTCTGATAATTGTTCCTAAATTACCAGGGTCATTTACATCATCTAAAACTAAAATTAAGTTATCTTCAGCATAATCAATACTTGTATTTTGTAATTGATGTACAACAGCTAAAACTTTATTTGCTTTCTTAAATCCAGTAATTCTATCTAAATCCTTTGACGATATTTGAAGTGATTCTATTGAATTTGGGATACGACTTGAATCATATTCATCTGTAAAGTAAATGCATTTAATTTTGAATTTATCTTGCTCAAATAATTCACTTACCATTTTTTCTCCTTCAATTACAAAAAGTTTATTTTCTTCTCTTTGTCGTTTTATTTGAAACGACTTTATAAGTTTTATTTCATTTTTTGTTAATGACATATCAATTACTCTATTAATCTGGTTATTTTTGTAAAGATATATTTTATATGACAAAAAAAGGTTTTACATACTTAATTTTTATACTTTCAATCCTATTTGTACTGCATTCATGTAAGCAAGCAAAATATGTAAAAGAAGGTAATCACTTGTATAAAGTCAAAAAACGTTCGTTTCCTTGGAATCATAATAAAAAAACAATTCATTTTGTTGATGTTAAAAAAAATAGTATAAAAAAATATAGTAAAAGTGATAACTTAGTTTTTGCTGGAGATTTATATGATATCATAAAACCACAACCAAATAGGTTGCTTAAATTGTGTTTTTATAATGCTATCGATAGTTTGAAAATGGAATCTCAAATTACTAGAAAAAAATTAAAAATAGACGCTAAGAATTTAAAGAGAGAAACCAAAGAAAATAGAATTAATGAAGAGAGAAATAATAATGCATTTTCAAAAGGTGAGAATACATTTATTCAAAAGAAGGTAAGACGTAAAAAAATGCGTACTGGTTGGCGATATTGGTTTGTAAATAAAGCAGGTGAAGCTCCTATTGTTGCAGATTCTGTTTTAACACAAAAATCGGTTAAACAATTAGAGATATTTTTAGAGAAAAAGGGATTTTATGATAGTAAAGTGTCAGATACTACTGTTTATAACGAAAAGAAGCAAAAGGCATATAACAGATTTACTATTTTTACTGGTGAACCTTATCGTATAGGTAATGTTAAATTTGATACTCTTCCAGAATATTCTGAAATAAATAAAGATTATCAACGATTTTTAAGAAAGAAAGGTAAAAACATTAATAAAGGGGACTTGTTTGATTCGGATAATTTAGATGCTGAAAGAGAGCGTTTTACTAAATACTTAAGGGATGAAGGTTATTTCGATCTAAATAAAAATTATATTTTCTATTCTGTTGACACTATCAATAAAGGTCACGTAGTTGATGTATATATTAAGATGAAACCAAAATTTATTGATAACCCAGATGGGAGTGAAAATCAAATCAATTTAAAGCATAAGAATTATATAATTAATGCAGTGACTTATTATTTACACAATAAGGACACCTTATCTTTCAAAAATTTTCCATTATACAAGAAGAAATTAAATAAATTAGGATTGTCATACACGGCAAATAACTTTCCCTTACTTGATACTTTAGTTTATATAGATACCGTTTATTTTAGAAGAAAAAATCATGATAAAGTCAGATCACTTTGGGGACCTAAAGCCGATACTTTAGTGGTTAATAAAGGAACGTTTATTTATAATGAAGAAATGATTGTGTATCCTTATCTTTTAGATCGTCAAAATTTTTTAGAAATAAATAATTTAAATTTTAATAATGGTGATAATGGTTGGTATAAAGAATATTATGTTGAGCGTTCTTATAGAAGGCTATTAGGTTTAGATATTTTTGAATCTATTACACCTAATATTCAAATTGACCCTTCCAATCCACTTGGTAATAGAATTCAGGTAACCTATCATTTAAAACCATCTAAAAAGCAATTGTTTTTAATAGAACCTAGAGCTACAAATTCAAATGGATTCTTAGGTGTTTCTGCTACGATTAGTTATACTAATAAAAACCTTTTAGGGGGTGCGGAGAAATTAAAACTTAGTTTTTCAGGCGGTTTAGAATCACAACCAGCTGTTTTTGATAATACAACTACTGGTTCTGGTGAATTGGTATCTGGTAGAACATTAAACACATTTGAATTAAGTCCTAAGATAAGTTTTGAATTGCCTAAGTTATTCCCTCTACCAAAAGGATTACAAAGTACATTGTCTAAACGTTTGTACCCAACTACAATTTTTGACGTATCCTACAATTTTCAAAGAAGAAATGATTTTGATAGAAATATAACTGAGTTAGGTTATTCTTGGAAATTTAGTGAAGATAAAACAAAAACTAGACAAATAAAATGGCAAAGCTTTAACTTTGTAAAATTAAAGAAAGATCCATTTTTTGAACAAAAATTGGCCCAATTAAATGATCCGTTTATTTTGAATTCTTATAATGATCACTTTTCTAATAAATTTCAATTTATTTTAACTAGAAATACGCAAAGAATTCAAAATGAAAAAGGAAAATCAAATTACTTGTTTGTCACAACAAAAGCAACGACTTCAGGGTTGATTTTAGATAATCTAGGCGTAGGTGTTGCTGATACTACAGAAGCTGGACTGAAAAAAGTTTTTGGTGTTCCTTTTACGCAGTTTTTAGCTATAGAAAATGATGCTAGGTACTATGTGAAGCTTGGAAGAACTCGTTCATTAGCCTTTAGGTTATTAAGTGGGATAGGTTATGCATATGGTAATTCACCTTCATTACCTTATGAGCAAAGTTTTTATGCAGGTGGTTCGAATGATTTAAGAGCTTGGGAAGCAAGAACTATTGCACAAGGAGGAACACAAACTTGGAAAGATACCACATCCACGACTACACAAATTGGGGATATGAAAATTGAATTAAATGTTGAATACCGTTTTCAGTTAAGTAATATGTTGAAAATGGCTTGGTTTATTGATGCTGGAAATATTTGGAAACTAAAAGACGATCCTAATACAATTGATGATGATTTAGCTGTGTTTCGTTTTAATACATTTACTAGTCAACTTGCTGTTGGTGGAGGTTTTGGATTAAGACTTGATTTTGACTTCTTTTTAATAAGGTTAGATGTTGCAATTCCTTTACATAATCCATATATGTATGAAGGAGAAAGATGGATTTGGGAAGATAGAGATCAATATGATGTTGACTTATTAACTAAACCAAGTTGGTATACGACAAGTCTAACTAGACCTTTTTCGCCTAGAATAAACATAGGTATTGGTTATCCATTCTAAAACTTAAATTTCATGAAAATAAGTACACTTATATTAATAATAACTTTAATAAACGGAATATGTTTTTCTCAAATTCAAAACATTCAATTACCAAAACCTAAGAAAGCAACGTATCATTATTCTCAGGTTGAACCTTCTATTTTTATTAATCCAAACAATACAAATGAGATTATTGCAGGGTCTGTTATGAATGATTATTATTATTCTAAAGATGGTGGGTTAACATGGAAATCAAAGTCTATAAAATCTAAAATAAGCGGTGTTAACGGTGATCCATGTATGTTAATTGATAATGAAGGGAATTACTACTATTTCCATTTGTCAAATATAGATGGTCAATCTTTAGTTGGAGGAATGGTCTGCGAACGGTCATCAACCATTAGAGGGTGTTTTAGAAAAGAGGGACACACTTTAGTGGATGGTAAATTTCATGATAAAGAGTGGGTTGCTTTAAATCCAAAAAATAATCATATTTATATGACTTGGACCCAATTTGATGCGTATGATTCAAAAGATACAACACAAAGGAGTAATATTGTTTTTTCAAAGAGTATTGATAATGGAATGACATGGTCTACACCAATTGATATTTCCAAATTTAGTGGTGATTGTCAAGATAATGATTTAACAGCCGAAGGTGCTACTCCATCGGTAGGTGTAAATGGTGAAATTTATGTAGTTTGGGCTAGAGATTCAAAACTTTACTTTAACTATTCGCTGGATGAAGGATTAACGTGGTTAGAAGAAGAAATTGAAGTTTCAGTCCAAGATATGGGATGGGTGTTAGATATCCCTGGTATATACAGATGTAATGGTTTACCTGTCACTGCTTATGATAATTCTACTTCAAATTATAGAGGAACTTTGTACGCTAATTGGGGAGATCAAAGAAATGGAATTAACGATACCGATATTTGGTTGAAAAAATCCATAGACGGAGGAAAAACCTGGTCTACAGATGTTAAAGTGAATGGTGACGATTCTAAGCATCACCAATTTTTGTCTTGGTTAACGGTTGATCAAATTACAGGGTATGTTTATGTCATGTATTATGACCGTAGAAACAGTGAGACTATCGAAACTGATGTGTATTTGTCAGTGTCTAAAGATGGTGGTGAAACATTTAAAGATTATAAAATTAGTGAATCTTCATTTACACCTAATAAAGATATGTTTTTTGGTGATTATACCAATATTTCAGTTCATAATGGTGTAATAAGACCCATTTGGACAAGATTAGATGATAAAAAGATATCACTTTACACGGCTATTATAGATCAAAAAGATTTGAAGTAATTCACTAGGGAGTTGTGAAATTATTTATTCAAGTCCCAATTGTACTCTTTAAAAGTAGTAGTCGCATCTGAACTAATGGTAATCGTTGAATATTTATTTAAATATTCAATAATTGATGGTCCAAAATCTACAGCGTACCATTCAAATATTTTAGATATTTCAATTGAATTTTCGGCTACAGTGTTCTTAGAACCATTAATAAATGATTTTGCTTGTTTTGTTAATTGATAATTTAATTTTTCTGCTGTAAAGGCAGAGTTCATAATTTTAGGACAAGATATTGCCGCACAGTTCACCGCAAAGTGAATACGTGGTTCTTTAAATTTAGGTCTGATGATATCATTTTCAATTTGATTCAAACTATACGTTTTTCCAGAAATTGTCACTACTTTTTTATCCCAAGGTTTACCTCCATTAATGTTTGTGATGGATGAAGTAGGGTAGTTCTGAATAATTAATCTTACTGTAGCTGCATTGTATAAATTAATCCAATACGCTAATTTTTCATTTTTGCTCCAAGTGGATTGGTCCGAAAGTGATTCTAAAGTTGAGATATAAGATTCAATTCCACTTAAATTTGATTTCATACCTGAATAATTAACTTTTCCTGATGAACTCACATTGCTTTTTAAGATAGAATTCCAAGATTCGTGGTTTGCAGTATTAGAAAGTTCTTCAATTTCAACCTCTTCTATATTCTCTTTAGCTTCAATAGTAATAGCTTGCTCACTAAGTTCTTTAGTTTCGTGTTTAAGAGTTGTTTCATTTTGAACAATGTCATCTTCACCATTGGTTTCATTTACATTTAGAGCTTCAACATCTTTCAATATTTCGGTTTCTAGTACGTTATCAATTATTGTATTATCAATAGTGTGTTCTGATTCAGTTTCTGATAACAACTCTTGAACAACGGCTTCTGTTTGTGTCTCTTTAGAAGTCTCATTTTGAGAAGAGTCGTTTCCACAACTAAATAAAAATAAACTTATCGTAATATATAAAATACTGTTTTTCATAACTATTTGTTTTAACAAATGTAAATTTAATCATTTAATTTTAATGTCTTTTAGTTGACATAGGAATTAAATAATGAATATAATAATAAAGTGGTTCAAGATAAGCTGTTTTAAAGTTACTATTATCTTTGTCATATGGATGTAGAAAAAAAGCTTTGGTATTTTAATAATTTCAATATATTATCAGCATTATCTGATGAAGAGAAGATGCAAATTAGTAAAATGATGGTGCATAAAGATACCTTAAAAAAAGAAATTGTTCATTTTAGTGAAGATTCGGCTAATAGAATATATTTTTTAAAAAAGGGAAAAGTTAAAATTTCTAAATACTCTGTAGAAGATAAGGAAATGATATTATCAATTTTAGGTCCTGGTGAAATATTTGGTGAAACAGGTGTCTTAGGTGAAAAGGCTTATGGAACGGTTGCAGAAGTAATTGAAGATGCAATAATTTGTTCACTTACAATTGGCCAATTAGAAAGGATGCTAAAGAAAAATCCGGCTTTTAATTTTTCAGTAACAAAATTTATTGGTTTACGCTATTTAAAAGTACAATCCAGGTTAGAATCTTTAGTCTTTAAAACGGCACCAGAAAGAATTAGAGGTTTTATCAAGGAGATGGCAGATGAGCATGGGAAAACGTTAGTAAATGGAACTGAAATTGTTGTTAAGTTAAAATTAAAACATGAAGACATTGCAAAACTGACCGCAACCACTCGTCAATCTGTTACAACTGAATTAAACAATTTAGAGAAAAATGGGGTAATCTTGTTTGATAGAAAACGAATTTTGGTAAAGGACTATTCTCAATTATAATTTAATTGACAGTATCTTCATTAGTATATAATTTAGTCGCCCTTTCTTTATGGGGAGTTGAGAGAACTATACCCAAGCCTGTAAAAGTCGTGTAGTTTATACTTCCAACGTCAATTCTTTTAATATGATTATTAAGGTTAAATAAATCTTGATAGATTTGAATTTTTATTGAGAATTGATCAAATTCAATTTGTAATTGTGGTACCACTATGAGTTTAAAATTAAAAGGAAAGTGGTTTTCGTAATTGTAAATAGTTTTAGTTTCTCTCTTATTTGAATTGTTATCTTGAAAGTTGTCAGTTTTATAAATATAAGTGAACTGATTTGAATTATCAATTTCGTCAAAACCATCTTTGTTCTCGATTTTAAAACCAATAGAGTTTATGAGTGTTAATTTTGTATTGATTTTATACCTGAAATCTATAAAATTAGTAATATGTAGTTTTCGTACCCTATAGTTTTCAGTTTTTTTATGTCCAATTGTATCACTTTTCCAACTAGGATGAAGCGGTAATGTCGTTTGATTTTTTGTGAATGTCAAAAATGAAAGACCAACTTCAAACGTGTACCCTAAACTGAATTTAGAAGAATCATTTTGAGCGTAAATGGAGTTCATACCTATTATCTCAAAGGCTGGTTTTTTATATGTTATATCAGTTTGATTTTCCGAATACCCAAAGTGGTATGACTTGCCACTTAGGGTTAGTCTTGTTCCTACGCCAACTGTATTTTGAGAGAAACTAGTGATTACAGTTAATAGTAGAAAGAGAGAGGTTAAAACTGATTTCATAGTATGATTTCGGTGTAAAGTAAACTTGTTTTAAGTGTATTTATTGTCTTTAATTAGGAATGCTTTATTTTGAATAATTCAAATGATGAAAATTTAGTGTCCTTTTTTTATAAAATAAACAACCTTTTTTAATTTAAAACGTTTTAGATGTGTATATTGTCAAGTAAATATTTATTATGAAGCTTAAGGTTGTATCGATTTTTTTAGGATTATTCCTATTTTCGGGCTCTGTTTTTTGTCAAATTGGGCCTGGAGGAATTAATACGAGTTTAACTTTGTGGTTGGATGCGAAAACTGGTGTTGAATTGGCTGGTGTTCCTGCTATTAATTCAGGTTTTGTTGATAAATGGCTTAATAAAGTAACGAATATTGGTTTGACAGATTTAGATCAAACTATTGGTGTTCAACAACCAATATATAATAATGACAATCTTAATTTTAATTCAGTAATTACATTTGACGGAAATAATGATAAACTAGATAAACTGGTTTTGGGTAGTGATGTTTTTGATACAGATAACAATACTATTGTAATGGTACATAAGTATAATAGTGGAGTAGTCTATTTTAAATGGGAGCAAGGATCAAGTGGAAACAGAGTCGGTTATGAGAATTCAGGGAATAATGTTCGATTTGATTTCCCTTCCGATGGTGGTGGTAATCAAAATATTTCGAGTATTAATTATGATCCAAAGGGACAAATAGTGACTGCTACGACAGTTTTAGGGAGTTCGACTTTGCGAAATATGGGTATTGATGAATTATTGAACAATACTACAGGTTCTCTAAATAATACGTTTACTAATGAATTAACGATAGGTGATAATGCCTCTTTTTCTTTGGGGTCAAATATGGATTATGCTGAAATTATTGTGTATGATAGGACATTGAGTACAGTTGAATTAAATAAGGTAGAAAGTTATTTAGCCATTAAATATGGAATGACTTTAGGGATCAATGGAACCGCACTAAATTATAATTCCGCAGTGGGAGGAACTGTTTGGGATGTTGCATTAAATGCTGGCTACAATTTTGACATAGGTGGTATCTCAAGGGATGATGATTCGGATCAAGATCAAAGAAAATCTAAAAGTATAAACTTAAATGGAATTGTTGATCGAGATATTTTAACAGTTTCTAACGGGCTTAATTTTACTAATCCATTACAGTTTACTACTAATGAATCTTTTATGATGTGGGGTCATAATGATGGTACATTAACCAATACAGGTGCTGCAGTTAATTATGTAACTGATAATGGTCAAACTATGGCTACGATTTTTGACCGTGTGTGGCAAACGCAAGAAACTGGAACAGTGAATGATGTTACCTTAGAGTTTAACATGTCGTATAGTTCAATTCTGTTAGTTGGTGGAGTGACAGATTATAACAATGTTAGATTGTTAGTGGATGAAGATGGTGATTTTAGTAATGGAGCAACTGCTTATTCACCGACTTCATTTGATGTCGTTAATAATTTGGTTTATTTTCAGCATGACTTTATACCTACTAATGGTAACGATTTGACTCAAGATAATGGCTTTTATTTTACTTTGGCCGCTTTAGAAACTGTTGTTGCAAATTTTGCAATGAATGACACTACTATTTGTGTAGGCGAAACAATTACATTTTCTGATAGTTCTTTTACGGCTCCTATTACATGGGATTGGACTTTTAATGGCGGTGATATTACTTCAGCAAATACACAGGGGCCTCACTCTGTGTTATTTGATACACCAGGAACTTATGATATAGTATTGAATGTTACTGATGCAAATAGCTCAGATGATAGTACTATACAAGTAGTAGTGAGTGGTTATCCAACTATTGATGCTGGAATAAATGATACGATTTGTGCTGGTGAAGATTATACATTAACTGCTGTTGTTTTAGAAGTAAATGCCTCTGTACCCGTTTGGGATAATGGAATTATAGATGGCGTAGTGTTTACGTCTTTAGATAGTATGATGTATTTTGTATCGTCCAATATTAATGGTTGTGAAAGTGTTGATTCAGTAATTATTGAATTAGTGGAAGTTCCAGATCTTATAGTGCCATCAGGTTTTGCAATTTGTGATGGAGAAGATACGTTGTTGAATGCAACGTCAACATTAGCTGATGCGGTTATAACTTGGGATAATAATATTTTAAATAATCAGTTGTTTACTCCATTAACTACGTTAACCTATCTCGCAACTTCAATACATACTGAAGGGACAGTTGTTTGTACTTCTACTGATCAAACTGAAATTATAGTTAACATAATTCCGGCTATTGATGCTGGGTTAAATGACACGATTTGCGAAGGTGATAACTTTACTTTAACAGGTGTAAACCCGAATGGTGCAACATTGACTTGGAATAATGGTATAACTAATGGTGCTGTATTTACACCCGTAATGAGTTTAGAATATATTGTAATTGCAATTTTAAATGGGTGTGAAAACTCAGATACAATAAATTTAGAGGTTAATACAAATCCAGAGTTAATACTAACAGCACCTTTCACTATTTGTGATGGAGAAAATGCTTTACTAAATGCTACATCTATCAATGCAGACAATATATTTTGGAATAATGGGATTACAAATAATTTAAGTTTTACACCTCAGGTTACAACATTGTATACCGCAACAGCTACTATTTTTTATGGTACTCATAGTTGTACAACAATTGAAAGTGTAACAGTTACTGTAAATCCAAATCCTGTAATAAGTGCCGGTTTTGATAATGTATTATGTGCTGGTGAAAGCTATACTTTAACTGCTGATAATCCAAATAATAGTAATTTAACATGGACAAATGGTATTGTTGATAATACACTTTTTACACCAACAGATAGTTTAATGTATGTGGTAACTGCTAATTTGAATGGTTGTACTAGTACTGATGATGTTATTATAGATGTTGTAGAAAGTCCTATTGCATTTGCAGGATTAGATCATTATATATGTATAGGAGACTCAGTTTTACTGGATGGTACTACCCAAAATCAAGTGCAAGCTACAATAACTTGGGATCAAGGATTAATAAATAATACGTATATTTACCCAACAAATACTCAAACCTATTATGCAACGGCAAGTTTAGGAAATTGTTCTTCTACAGATGATATCACTATACATGTCATAAATCTACCAGATGCAAGTTTTAGTTTTAGTCCAAATCCTGTAACTATTGAAAACACTGAAGTGTTATTTACTCAGTTTGACGTACATGAAGGCGAAACTTATAATTGGAACTTTGATGACAATATATCATCAGGATTAGAATCACCAATTCATATCTTTCCTGAGCTTCCAGGATTGATTTATAATGTTAACTTAATTGTTACCGATAGTATTGGATGCTTTAATTCATCTGCTGTTCAGGTTACTATTTATGACGAGTTAATTTATTATGTACCTAATGCTTTTACTCCAGATGAAGATGCATATAATGAAACGTTTCAACCCGTATTTAAATCAGGATTTGATCCTTACGATTTTCATTTAGTAATATTTAACCGTTGGGGAGAAACAGTTTTTGAATCATTCAATGCTCAAAAAGGATGGAATGGAACTTATAATGGTAAAAAGGTAAAAGATGGAGTATATGTTTGGTCAGTGCAGTTTGGTGAGTTATTGTCAGATAAAAAGATTGTGGATAGAGGTACAGTTACCCTTATTAGATAGATCTTTTAATATAGTATAAATAAAAAAGTGAATATATAAAAGTAAAAATGAAAAAAATGAAAAAATTATTACTAACAAGTATTTTGTTTGCATCCGTTATGGGGCACGCGCAAGATACAACCGTAGTACAAACTCTAACTTTTGATAGTACGGGTAGGGCTTATACGTTTACATTTCCCGACAACTCTCAATCTTACAGAAAGGTATTAATGCAATATCGGATGCGTTGTACAGGAGGATTGGTTTCTACAGGTTCAAATACAAACTTAGGTTGTGGTGAGTGGGATTATAGTTGTAATACTTTTTTAACAGATTCTACGCGTATGGATTCTATAAAAGATACACATCCCGATTTTATAGTTTCAAACTTTTCTGGTTCAATATTTAATTATACCTCTCAACCAACTTATACATATTACCAAAGTACACAACAAGATGTGTCATATACTACGGTAAATTCTGAAACAGAAGGTATAATTGGAACAGGGGGGAATACTACAAGTTACCCATTTGACCTTTCGACTAACCAAGCAAAGACTCAATACTTGATAACAGCCGCTGAATTGACAAATTCAGGTTTAATAGGAGGCGATTTAACAGGTTTAAAATTGAACATTTCTAGTTTAGGAAGTGCGTTGAATAACTTAAAAATTAATTTAAAGGAAACTTCAAACACTACACTTGATGCTACTACTCCTGATCTTGATGGGTTTTCGAATGTATATTATTTAAATACAACATTCACAGCAACAGGGGATCATCAATTCAATTTCTATAATGGTTTTAACTGGGATGGAACAAGTAATGTAATAGTAGAATTTATTTATAACGGTGCAGTTGGTGCTTCTAATGATGTTAGTTCTGAAACTATTTTAAATCATGGAATTAGTACAGTTGAAGATGATTTCTCTATTGATTTTTCAGGCGCTCAAAATGTATCTGTAGCAAGTCCTTTTCCTACTATTTCTGAGCAAATTACTATTTCATTTTGGTCTTACGGGTCTTCAGACTTACCACATAATACAAGTATTTTTGAAGGGACTGATGATGATAATGTTAGACAATTGAATTTACATTTACCTTGGGAGAATGGATCTATTTATTGGGATTGTGGTAATGATGGTACAGGATATGACAGAATAGATAAAGCTGCAAATCCAAATGAGTATAAAAATAAATGGAATCATTGGGCGGTTACAAAAAATACGACTACAGGTTCAATGAAAATTTACTTGAATGGTACGCTTTGGCATTCAGGAACAGGTAAAACTAAATTAATTGACATTGATGAATTGATGATTGCTTCAGCTGTAAATGGAAATTATAAGTATAACGGAAAAATTGATGAGTTTAGAGTTTGGAATGTGGAGTTATCTGCATTGGAAATTAATAATTATATGCATAAATCTGTAACTGCTGCACATCCAAACTATTCAAATTTAGTCGCTTATTATAAATTTGATGAAGGTACAGGTTCAGTTTTAACAGATGAAATGGGTAATCATAATGGTTCTATTAATAATAGTCCAGTTTGGTCTAAGAAATTGGGAGAAGACTTATTTATGAATTATACAGATTTATCAGAGCGTCCAAACTTTAAAATCTTACAAGGTGATTATGTAACAAGTGTTGTTTCAACAGATGTTTTAGATTCTACTTTGAATGGTGTTAATACTATAACAGAATATACAGTTAATGGAACAGATTTAGTTCAACTTACAACTATTTCTGGCTATGAATCAGGTGATATGCCAATTTATAATGAAGCTGGTGTTATAATTGGAACTGCACCTGTAGCTGCAGAGAATACGGTTAATATTGGCTCTTTGATATACTATAGAAAATTACCATCTAAGTATGAATTAATGTCTTTCGTTACACCTTATGGTATTGGTTTAGATTTAGGAGATGAAGGCGTAATGTGGGAGTTTGATATGACTGATTATTTACCTGTATTACAAAATAATAAATTTTTGAATGTTGAATTTGGAAATTATCAAGAAGAAATGGATATAAGATTTCTATTTATTGAAGGTACACCAACAAGAGATGTTGTTGATATTCAAAATATTTGGAGATCTGGTAGGAGTATTAATTACCAAAGTATAATGAATGATAGTAAATTCGAACCTAGAGATGTTGTATTAAACTCAAGTGCAGAGATGTTTAAAATTAGAGCAGCGATTACAGGTCATGGGCAAGAAGGTGAATTTATTCCTAGAACACATTACTTTGATATTAATGGAGGTGGTAATGAAGTAGAATGGCAAGTATGGAAATCATGTGGCCTTAACCCTATTTTCCCACAAGGAGGTACTTGGGTATATGATAGAGCAGGTTGGTGTCCAGGAATGGCGACTGATATCAAAGAATATGAAATTGATCCTACAACAATAACTGGAAATACCGTAAATATTGATTACGGTGTAGCAGCTGGATCTGGTGATTCTAGATATATTGTTTCATCATTATTAGTGCAATATGGGGCACCAAATTTTGCAAATGATGCGTCAATAATTGATATAATTAACCCTGGTAAAAAGACAGAGCATTTAAGAGAAAACCCTGCTTGTGTTAATCCAATTGTTACTATTCAGAATACGGGGTCAACTGATTTAACCTCATTAATAATCGAATATAAAGTATCTGGTGGTACAACAGAATCATTCACTTGGACAGGTAACTTATCATTCTTAAAATCTGAAAGAATTGAATTACCAGTTTCAGGTAATGCATTTTGGGCAGGTGATGCTACAGATGTTATTATTGTTACTGTTAGTAGTCCTAATGGGGTTGCAGATGAAAATGCTGATAACAATAGATTAACTAGTTCTTTCGACTTTCCAGATTGGTATGGAAAAGGTTTTATTATACATTTAAAAACGAATAATAATCCAAATGAAAACAGTTATGTAATTAAAGATTCCCAAGGAAACATTGTTCTTACTAAATCTGGTTTTTCAGCAAATACACAATATAAAGATACAATACAATTAGCTTCTGATTGTTATACTTTAGAAGTTCTTGATGCTGGTGGTAATGGTTTGAATTGGTGGGCTGCTGCTGCTCAAGGTAGTGGTTATATAAGGCTTAATTCAATATTTACTGGATGGTCTATTAAAACGTTTGAACCTGATTTTGGTGCTGGTTTTAAATATGGATTTACCATTGGAGAAACAGTTAAAATTGATGAAACAGAATTATCTGCTTTAGAGTTTACATTGTATCCAAATCCTACTTCTGATAAAGTGTTTTTATCATTATCAGGATTAAATGATAAAGTATTAACAGTTAAAATATCTGATATTTATGGTAAATTTCACTTTGTAAATAATTACAATACAACTTACAATATGGAATTTGATGGAAGTATTGATGTTTCAAGTTTTGCAAACGGTGTATACTTTGTTGAAGTAATTTCTGGGGATAAAAGAATGACAAAAAGAGTAATAGTTAGTAAATAATAAATTATCCATTTTTTTTAAAAAGGTTCTTGATGTAAATCAAGAGCCTTTTTTGTTTTCTAAAAGTGAGTGGATATAATTTCTAGTCTAAGTTCTAAAGGAATTATTAACTGCTTTAATTTTTTCAAAATCGAACCAATTATTAGATTCAATATTTTGGGGCTATTTTATTTTGACATATATTAGACTATTTTTTTTGATAAAAATTTATTTCAAATTGAAACATATGTAACGTCCTGAATTAACTATACAATTATTTAACAAAAGACTAAAATAACTATACACCATATATTTATAACACTAAAATAGCTATACATATACTTGAAAAGCTAAATTAGTTATACAAATTCAT
>Ga0256845_1001362_pt1 | contig 19767 bp, 15 predicted proteins | sample RiftiametaG_FD_189101 | JGI IMG/M metagenome (GOLD analysis project Ga0256845, IMG submission 189101) | Tube worm associated microbial communities from hydrothermal vent at the East Pacific Rise, Pacific Ocean - Riftia | ecosystem: Host-associated > Annelida > Integument > Unclassified ...
TCAAATATATCAATATAAGCGGTGTATATTGAAGCGATGGAAATCGCAATTATGGTCAAAATACCTATCAAAATTGCGATACCTGCAAGCGGCGCTATGATGGCTCCGATGATCGAGGTAAACAACAAGAATAGTATCAGAAAACCGAAGGCGACTAGTCCATACACTAAAAAAGCTTTCAAGTTAGCTCTGCAAACAATAAAACTTAATTTCATCGAATTCACAGCAGACATCTTTCTCAATACAATTAATGCTGGAGCAAACCAGTAGGCCATAAACAATGGGATCATCAATAGTAACGTTAGCAGACTGTTAATTAAAATGGGGCCTAATTCAGAAAATTCCTTATTATTCATCCAATTAAGTAATTGTTCATTGGTCATTTGATCGACATTGTCTGGTAAAGCTGAAGCGACATCGATATCGCCAAGTAGTAAAATATAGCGGCTAGCAATAACAATCGATATTGACGCGAGTGCATAAATAAGCGATAAAATCAAAAGTTCCTTTCCATCTGATTTTATACCACCAAACAAATGTTCAAATTTTATGGGTCGATCGTTTGATGTTTGGTGACAGCCAAGCATCAGGCCGCCAATGCCTACGGGCATCAATAGTGCCACGATAGTATTGATGCCTGGCAACAAAAGTAAAACCAGTAGAAAGCTGGCGATCCCTAGCCAGGCTCCGAGTGACGACCTGAAGAGCTTAGCGCCTTGTATTAACCAGAGACTTCCATTATTGGCACTGACCCGCTGGTATTGAATGAATTGGTTTTCAGGACCCCATTGCTCATTATTGGGATTGTTGGAGTTTTGCAATTTACAACCTTCTCTTTTTGGTCTGATTTTTGTCGATTTATCGATCAAAAATTGATGAATATGACGGATATTATACCTGCGCTGGGATCAACATTTTGAGGTAATACAGGTAAAATGTTATTCTAGCATCCAATTAACATCATTGGTTATTGTAATCTGGAATAAATCCCCCATTCTTGTGCCTAAATCATCGAATATCTGAGACTTACTTAAGGTTTCTTATTGAACCACGGTATTTTACCGGGCTCTATAAATTTCCTGTATATTGTCTCTGAGAGATGGTTTTTATAAAAGAATTGTTTATTTCAAGTTTATCCTAATGAGGTTTATTCACTCACACCGTTTAGCGAGGTATTGTATGCCGCTCAAAAATAGAGCTTTGACAGGATTATTGTTTTTTTCCATTGTAACTTGTAATGCCTTTACGGCTGAGATTGATAAACCATCTCAGAATATTGCGGTTTCTCTTAATCTAGATAAAATTATGGCCGATCCTGATTGGATGGGTAACAGTCCTGAAAATCCAGGCTGGTCACCAGATAACGGCACTATTTATTTTCAACAGAAAGCTTTAGGTCATCGCCATAGGGAGATACTAAAATTAGATTTACTGTCCTCAAAAATTAGTTTGTTAGACAAAAATGACTTATTAGCTCATGCCAGTTCGCAAGCCAAACTCAACAGTAAAAAAACTCAAGGTGTTTTTGCCTATCAAGGTGATGTTTATGTGGTCGACTTTGCCTCTCAGGTTTTTAATTCTTTAACCGCTGATGCGAGAACTCAATCAAGTGTTGGTTTTGTTAACGATACTACCATTAGCTATATGGTTGGCAGGCAAATATTTTTGTACCATTTAGATACTCGGCTAGAGCAGCAAGTTGCTGATTTTAAATTAGCCAATGATCCGGAAAAGGAAAAGGAAAAAGATTACTTACAGCAATCCCAGCCTCGCTTATTGAATTACCTTCAGCAGAAAAAGCAAGAGAATAAATTTCAAAAATCGAGACGAAAGTCGCTTGAACAACAAAGCTTTAAAACTTGGTATCTAGGTGAAAATTCTCAGATAAAAACTTTTAGACTTTCGCCAGATGCTAACTGGCTTTTATTAGGGACAATTGAAAAGTCGTTAGCGGGTAAGTCAGATCATATGCCTGAATTTATTACCGAAGATGGATATGTTAATGATCGTAAAGTTCGTTCATTGGTGGGAACATCCAAAGCTTCAGATGAAACTTTTTATTTGATTGATCTAGCAAATAGTAAAAAAACCAAACTGGACTTATCTAACTTGCCTGGTGTCAATGATGATCCATTAAAAAAATTGCGCAAAGCTGCCGCACAGAAAATTGGTTATAAATATCAGGAAAGACAAACACCTCGGGCTGTTTATGCTTATGATTGGGCTGAAAACCAGGGTGTTGAATGGACTAAAAATAGCCAAAAAGCGGCAATCCTTCTATTTTCTTATGACAACAAAGATCGTTGGATTGTAACGTTTGATGTTAGTAAAAAAGCTTCCAACAAAAAATATTTGAGTACTGCTCATTGGTTGTCCGATGAAGCTTGGGTTAATGATTGGACGTTTAATGAATTTGGATGGTTGCCGGATCATCAAACTCTTTATTATTTGTCTGAAGAAGATGGTTATTCACATTTATATATAAAAAAAGGCAAACGGAAATCGACTAAAATGACCGAAGGACGGTTTGAAGTTAGTCGTTTAACCGTTAGTCCTGATGGTAAAAATATATTCTATAAGGCGAATAAAAAACATCCTGGAATTTACGAAATATACTCGCTTAATTTAGATAAAAGAGACAGTGCCACGGTGACGGATTTAGGTGGGATGAATGACTATATTTTATCTCCTGATGGAAAAAATATTTTGATTACTCATTCCAGTCTGACCCAAAAGCCAGAAATCTATTTGCAATCTGTTTTAACAAAAGTGCCAGCTAAACAACTGACGGATACTATGAGCGATGCTTTTAAAGAAATAGCGTGGCAAGCGCCAAAGATTTTGGCTATCGAGTCCAGTTATGTAGAGCAACCAATATACTCCCGTTTATATACCCCTCAAGCAAAAGATGATTCAAAATCGAACCTAAAGAGTCCTGCGGTCATTTTTGTGCATGGCGCAGGTTATTTACAAAATTCTCATCAGGGTTGGTCAGGTTATTTTAGAGAATTTATGTTTCATCACTATTTAACCGAAAAAGGTATTGTGGTATTAGATATGGATTACCGTGCGTCTAAAGGATATGGTCGAGATTGGCGAACAGCGATTTATCGTAATATGGGAACTCCTGAATTGCAGGACCTAAAAGATGGCGCTAAGTGGTTAGTGAATAATATGAACGTCGATGAAAAAAGAATTGGGGTGTATGGTGGCTCCTACGGTGGTTTTATGACTTTTATGGCGATGTTTAAGGAACCGGATTTATTTGCTGCGGGAGCGGCTTTGAGACCAGTGACTGATTGGAGCCATTACAATCATGGTTATACTTCTAATATCCTTAATACGCCACAAGTCGATCCCGAGGCTTATGAACGCAGCTCACCGATCGAATTTGCTAGCGGACTTAACAAACCGTTGCTTATTTGTCATGGTATGGTTGATGACAATGTTTTCTTTAAAGACAGTGTTCGCTTAGTGCAAAAGTTGATCGAATTGAAAAAAACAAAATATTTTGAAACTGCGATATATCCGGTAGAGCCTCATGGGTTTAAACAGGCTTCAAGCTGGTTAGACGAATATACCCGGGTCGATCAGTTATTTGACAGGAACCTGTTTTAGGATCTACGAGTTAGGACTAAAAATTCAGGATAGAGCAGCAATGAAACAATCAAAAATATCTAGATTTCGGACGAGAATAATCCTGTTTATTTTGACCGGCATACTAGCCGCCTGCTCGGATAAACAGGAAGAGATCACGCCACTACAAACCTGTATCAATCATTATCAAGCGGAAAGTTATCAAGTGGCTTCTAAGCAATGTCAAATTGCAGCTGAACATGGCTCATCTATGGCTCAGTGGTTATTAGCGCATATTTATCGTTATGGTTTGATCGGAAAAGGTGAAGATCAAGAACAAGCCTTCAAGTGGTATTTAAAAGCCGCTGAAAATGGTCATGTTGCTGCAAAGCGAGAGGTCGGTCAGTCTTATATGTATGAGACTGGTGTTACTCAGGATTATACTAAGGCACATCGTTGGCTAATGAAGGCTGCAAAAAGTCATGATGCGGAAGCTGAATTTTCTGTGGGCATTTTGTTTTTTGAAGGGTTTGGGCGCGAAAAAGATGTCGGTTCAGCAATCAATTGGTTTAAACGGGCTGCCATAAAAAATCATAACATGAGCATTAATAATTTGGCTTGGATCTTTGCGACTAGCCGTAATGCCGCTTTTAATACTCCCAAAAAGGCTAAATTTTGGATAGCCAAACTCGATAAAAAATTGCTGCAAGTCCCCATGTTTTTAGATACTAAAGCGGCAGTAATGGCTGCTGCTGAAGATTTTGAACAAGCCATAAAGCTGCAAAATCAAGCGATTGCTCAACTACCTGCCGATACACCTGAAGAACAGTTGCTAGAATTTCAAAAACATCTGGATAGTTATTTATTGGGAAAAGCATGGTATGAGTGATTCTGAACGGGGGAGTTCTGCTAGCGGGCAAATAGCAAAAAATTCTCGCTGTATTCTGTCGGGCAAGTATCGTCATTATAAAGGCGGTGAGTATGAGGTGATTGGTACGGCGATCCATAGTGAAACAGAAGAAATTATGGTGGTTTATCGGCCGCTCTATGGTGAACAAAATTTGTGGGTACGACCGTTCGACATGTTTACGGAAAAGCTAATGATTGATAGTCAGTCGGTGCTTCGGTTCGAGTTTATTGGAAAGATTCAGAGTGCATTGGAAAGGGATTAAATAAAAGAAGTAAGTTTTTGATTATTCATGTAATAAAAACGTCTGTCTGAAGACTAAAGTTATATTCTTTTCACGGGTATAATATTCGTTATTTACGGACTTTCTTTGACCGCTTCAATTCAACATTTCTCTTCGACTGATGGCGAGCTATTGTCTGCAATGCAAAAAAAAGCCTACGAAAAACAATTTGAAGAAACGCTTAACCAATATGATGCGGCTATTTCCCGTGTGGTCAGCAGTTACGAGATGATTAAAGCGCTTCAGGAAGAATTGTATCAGGAAATTTCTGTTGCTTTGTGGAAAGCCCTAGCCAAATTTGATCATAAATCCAGTCTTAAAACCTACGTGTTGAGCATTGCGCATAAACGAGCTATTAGCCATGTGGCTAAATATGCTCGTGAACCTCGCTCTACAGAATTAAATGAACTTGAAATACCAGGCAGTGACTGCCTCATTGATCAATTAGCCAATAATCAACGAATGAACAAGTTATTATTTGCACTTAGGCAACTGCCGATGGTGGAAAGGCAGTTGGTAACCTTAGCCCTAGAAGGAGTTACCTATAAAGATATAGCAGAAATTTTAGGTATAACCACTAACCTAGTTGGGGTCAAATTAAATCGTGCAAAAAGCAAACTCAAATCTTTAATGACTTCGACGGAACGGCAATGAGACAAGTACTACAATGAGTCAAGAACGACAAAACCATAGTAATGATGAATGGCAACAGTTGCAAAATGACTGGCAAAGTTATCAGCCGGATATGAATAAAATTAAAAAACGCATTGCTTGGGTGACTTGGCGAATGATAGGTGTTTTGATTTTAGATGTGATTTTTTTGCTGAGCTATATTCCCTTTATCCTTTATTGGGCGTTTCCTGAAGAGCCCTCTTTAGCTATTCAGTTATGGCATTATAGTATGTTTCCACTTCTTGTTTACGGTGTTTATTGGGATTTTAAATTGCGCTTGCCTTTGTTTAGGCTAGAAAACAAATCAACCAAGGGGATTTTGGCATTCTATCTAAAAAGAGTCATTGCCGGAATAAAGCTTGGAAATTTGGGTTATAAGTTTTGTATATTTTTGATCGTACTTTTTCTTGTTTGGGTAGGAGCCAGCTTTTACTTTGATCTGGGGGAGGAAAAAATACACAAAATATCCTTTATCATTTTTGGTGTATGCTGGATTGGTCTATTTGCAGCCACTATGTATTGGTATAAAAGAAAAAAGCAAAAAGAGCTTGTTAGGCTACAAGCGCTGTGGAAGGCGTTTTTGGAATAGGCATCGTCAATTTTGGGGGTATCTCAACCTGAATGAACAAGTTGAGATTTAAATCTCATCAAAAGACAATCAAATAACGGGTTATGATTCGAGCTACATTCATTAAAAAAGAAAAAATCGGTACGCCCATAAAACTGAGTACGACCAATCCCATCAATGCCATGCTGCCGTATTGAGTATTCCAGCGTTCATATTGGTAGGCATGTTGTCGAGTAAGAAAATAAGGCAAAATGTAGTGACCGTCTAAGGGGCCAATGGGAAGCAAATTAAATAACATTAATAAAATATTGATAAATGCCATGTACTGAAGAAATGTTACCGGGCCTTGTTGGGTCAGGTAAGTAATATCAAACTGAAATGCGGCGGTCAACAAATTAATACTGAGAAAGGCTAAGACTAAGTTCATTCCCGGTCCTGCAGCTGAAATCCAGGCGGAAGCATAATAAGAATTAAAATTTTTCGGGTTGGTTGGAACCGGTTTTGCAAACCCAAAACCGATGGTTGCGACCATTAACAGTCCTATTGGGTCGATGTGAGCAATTGGATTAAGTGTTAGTCGGCCCATTCTTTGGGCTGTATCATCGCCAAAATATTTTGCTGTCCATGCATGACCAAATTCATGAAATGAGAGTGATATGATAATTGCTAACAAGATCAATATGAATAGCTCGACCTGTCCTTGAAATAATAAACTAATCACGATATTGCCTTTTTGGATTTAATTTTCAATACTAAGCCAATAATAAATATGATTACCAGGATAGTCACTATTTTCTTCAACTGATTTTTCTAGGTTTATACCAAGGTTACAATTGTCATTGCAGCAAATTGTTTGAATGAAGTGATCACTGTTCAGGTCATTTTTATCGGTTGAGTTTTGGTCATTTTGTAAGACACTTCATAGGGCGATTTCTTGCCGAAAAAATTCCGACTGATGGAAGATTTTATAAAATGCTGCGTTGCAATAAGTAATGTTTTCGACTTGTTATTAGTGAATATAAGAGCTAAATGTCAATAAGCACATTAAAAACAATAACATAGATGGTTTGTATTGTCGTTAGACTATCTGATAATATAACTAACTCGTATTAACAGGTCGGAGTAGCTTGAGTCCTAGGAGTTGGACGGTTACTCTTCATCAATAATAATAACATCGGACCAGTGAGCCAAAAGCCCGCAAATAGAGCGTTTTGGGAACTACATACTAAATTTGACCAGTTAACGATATTAATTATAAGAAGTCACTTCAATCGTAGGAGAAGGAATCGTGAGAAAACAAAATAGACTATTAGTGTCCCTTGCTGTCAGTATGGCGCTCTATGGGACTAACGTTGTCGCTGAGGAAGTTGATGAGCAAGACGAGGCTAACAATAACGTCATGATTGTTACTGCGCAAAAGCGGACCGAGCGAATTACTGAAGTGCCTATTGCTATATCAGTGTTTGCCGCTGAACAAATCGATCAAACGGGTATTCAGGAACTGAGAGAATTGGGTGATTTTATTCCCAATATGGTGGTAACTCAAGGTACGGATTTTAACTCAAGAATTATCATTCGAGGTGTGGGCGCACCGAGTCGAAATATCGGTTTTGATTCTCGAGTAGGTGTTTATTTAGATGGTGTTTATTTAGGTCAGGGGCCTTCTGTTAATCAAGATTTGGTTGATTTAGAACGAGTAGAAGTGCTTCGTGGACCACAAGGCACTCTTTTTGGTAAGAATACAGTAGCTGGCGCCGTTAGTCTGGTGTCTAAAAAACCGAGCGGTGAATTTGAAGGGAAAGGCACTATTAATCTCGGTAATTTTAATGCCGTAGAGGCAAAATTGGGTGTTGATTTTGCATTTAGTGATACTGTTAGTGCTAAATTGGCTGTGTCCTCTCGCACTCGTGATGGTTACGTTAAAAATGTTTATACAGAAGGGCAGCTTCCAACTACTCTAAATACAGTTGTCGGTGCAGATCCAGTCAATAACATACCAGGTACTCCAGTCTTTGGGATCCCATTACCCTTTGATATTGAAACCGCAAATCCACCTGATACCAGTGATGAGCTAAATAATCAGGATACTCAGTCTTACCGAGTTCAATTAAGAATCCAACCTTCAGAGAGTTTGGATATTAATATTGCAATTGATGGACTAGATTCGGAAAGAAGTCCGGTGTTAGGTATTCCAATTACCACTTCTTTTGGTGATACACCAAACCATTGGGCAGACTCCAGTAATGATGAAATAAATTGGAGTTTTCAGGGCGGAGAAACTAGAGATATCTTTGGCGTTAGTATGAATATCGATTATGAATTTGATAATGAATATTCATTGCGTTCGATTACCGCCTTTCGCGATACTGAGATAGCCTATGGCAATGACACCGACTATAGTCCATTGGATTTCTTATATCTCAATTATCGAGATAATTATGAACAAACGACTCAAGAGTTTCAGTTAATATCTCCAGACGATGCAGCGTTTAAATATGTGGTTGGTTTTTATTATTACGATCAAGATGCGAATACTTTTAGAGGGGCGATTGGAGGTAATGCTGCTGGTTTCTTTGGTGTAGTACCAGGCGGTGGTGCTTTTAATGAAGGAGATGTTCAAACTGAAAGTACCGCGCTATACATTAGTGGAAGTTATGAGTTTGATGAGCAATGGAAACTAGGTTTTGGTGCTCGCTATTCTGACGAAACCAAAAAGGTTGTATGGGGCCTAGATGGTACTACCTCTGGAGCTTTTTTGATCGGCTCAACTTCATTAATTCCAAGGGCAAATGCAAATGGTGAGATTGAAGACTCACGCAACGATACTAATTTTTCTCCTGCGATAAGTCTGAATTATTTAATTTCTGAATCGATAAATACCTATATTAAATATTCTACTGGATTTAAATCTGGCGGTTTCAATCTAGATTTTATTAATCAAGAAGATGCGGAGCAAAGATTCAAATTTGACAAAGAAACAGTTGATAGCATTGAAATTGGACTAAAAACAAGCTTATTAAATGAACGATTAAAATTAAACGCTGCTTATTTTAATGCGCAATATGAAGATTATCAAGTTAACCAATTTTTTGATTTAGGATTTGATCAAGTTACAGGTACTCAGTTAACCTCAATCCGAATTGAAAATGCTGCAGAGGTTGATACCAGTGGTTTGGAAGTTGAAATGAATTATAGCGCTACCGATAACCTAACAATAAGTGGTTCATTTGGTATTCTTGATGCGACATTTGCAAGCTTCCCGGGAGGTGCCAATATTGCGCAAGTAAATGACACTAGAGGAACTATTGACAGGATATCAATCGACGCAGATGGAAATGATTTACCACTTGCGGCTGATTTTTCAGCGGCCTTGGGGATCCAATATTACACTAACTTGATCTCAGGGTGGGATATGTTGTGGAGACTAGATGCAAATCACACAGGTGATTACTATACAACAATTAACAATACGAAAACTCGTATTGCTCCAGGAACACATCCATTGACATTTGCTTTGGATTATCCTCATTTTCAAGGGTCAGCCACAACCTTGGATACTGTACCATTTGGCCACATAAAAGCGACAACTATTCTAAATGGTCGAATTGGTCTTATCGATCAAGAAGGTGGTCTTGAGGTTTACTTATGGGGTCGCAACTTAACTGATGAGAGAGAAGCTGTAGATAGCTTCCGTGAGTTCTTTGGTACGCTGGTCAACACACCTCGTCAACCTCGTACATACGGTATTGAAGTTATGTATAACTTTTAACTAGAAAAATCAGTTGAAGCGCGAAAAATAGCGCACCCCGCTTCAACTGATTATTCTAGGTTTAATCTTTGATTAAGGTGCTAATGTAAAAAGGGAAACTTCGGTTTCCCTTTTTTAATCAATACCTTCAGGTAAGTTTTCTAACAACACCCGTTTAACATTTTCCCCCATGATCAATCGAATATCATTTTCATCTATACCTAGCTTTAACAATTCATCTACAATTTGCGGTAAACCAGTCACATCAAACACACTGGCAATTGCACCATCAAAATCAGAACCAAGCCCGACATGCTGTGCGCCAATTAAATCGATCGTATATTTAATAGCTTTGGCGATATCTTCCGCTTGAGTGCCACATATCGCTTGTTCAAACATGGCAATGCCAACCACTCCTCCGGTTTGCGCTATTTTTAACAAATGCTCATCCGACAGATTTCGAACATTATCGCAAGTTCCCTTGACGCCAGTGTGAGATACCAATATTGGTTCTTTGGCAATGGCCAAAACATCATCAATCAATTTTGGTGAAGCATGTGATAGATCAACAAAAATATGTTTTTCTTCCATTTTTTTTATCAGATTTCTCCCAAAATCAGTTAGTCCACCTTTTACAATACCATGAGCCGAACCTCCTACTTCATTGTCAAAAAAGTGAGTCAATCCAATCATGCGAACTCCTGCGTTATAAACGGTATCTAAATTATCTATTTTACCGGCCAAAGCTTGAGCTCCCTCTATTCCCAAAAACCCTGCTACTATTTTTTGATTAATATGACGTGCAACCAAAAAATTTTGTAAATCCTTTTTAGATTTAATGACTCGTAGTTGGCCCTTCGAATTTTCTGCAAATTTATGTAAACTTTGGCTTTGTACCACCACTCTTTGAGTTAAATCAAACCAAGATAAGATAGGTCGCCCCTGAATGATAAAGGGTAGAGTGAGCTGGTCTGATTCATTGCTGTTTTTATCGAAATTAAGTCCAGTGGGGACTTTGTTGACAATGGTGAACGCTTGTAAAGCCATATTCGCTTCAATCATTCTTGGTAAATCTTCATGGCCGTATGAATGTCGTTTATTGATATCCCTATCCCAAAGCAATACATCACTATGTAAATCCGAAATAAACTCTAGAGATTGATAAAGCTCGTTGGCTTTTTCGCTGACAATATAAGGTCCTGAGTTGATAATGGTATTAAAGCGTTGGTCGACGATTGCGGGAACAAAAATTCTTGCCAGTACGTATAGGATCAATAAAAGGAAAAATACTCCGACAACTGTTTTTTTTAGTATTGTATTGGTTTCTGTTTTTTGCATTATTATTCCAATCCGTTAAATTTTGGTTATTATTGGATATTTCCATGTTACTCTTCTTGTCAGAATTTTGCATAGATACTATTTGCATAGATACTATCGAAGAACAATTCTAAAATAATATGGCAGTCGCTAAAAAATTTAATTCAATCTATTCTGGTTTTGCGCGGGCACTTAATAATTTCTTTGCTGTATTGGGAGTTTTTATACTTCGATATTGCCAACTCGATTTACCAAGATCTTATAGAATATGGCTCTACCCAATCCCTCCCATTTTATTCCTTATTTTGATTGGTTGGACTATATTAAAAGAGAAACCACAAAAAGCTCTAATGAGCTTTCTTTTAGTGGTACTCGGTGGAGTTTTTTACTTTGTATCAGTTCGACGGGGAAAAAAAACAGAGGGGGCTTTTAATTTTGTAACCTACCCAGATACATGCAAAGCTCTCCTCTACAGGGAAAATGTATCAATTTCCATTTCTTTTAATTTTCCGTAATTTTTGGCTTTTTCTCGTATATCTTTTGCTTTTCCGATTAAAACAAATTGAAGGTTATCTTTTGGAAAAACAGATTGGGCTATTTGATTAGCCTTTTTGACATTTAATGAGTCAACGTTTTTTTGAAAGTCATTAATAAAAGAATCGTCAAGATCAAGGGACCACATTTTAGAAAGCAATTGTGCTAATTGAGTTGTGGTTTCGTAGCCGGGAGGGAATTGGCCTTTAACATATGACTTTGCTGATTCGAGTGTTTTCTTGTCGATGCCTTTGCTCCAGATCCGATGATAGGTTTTAAGTGCCAAATCGATCGCCTCAAATGTTGTTTGCTTTTTTGTAAAAGTAGAAATAACAAAATTTCCCATTTTAGATTGGCTATTGAAGCGACTCTTAGCGCCGTAAGTTAAACCGGAATTAACTCTTAATTCATCGTTTAACCAAGATGTAAATCTAGCCCCCAAAATAGTATTGATAACGCCAACAGCAACCGTGTCGGGATGATCAGAGGCAATGCCTTTACCACCAATCATAAAGGTAGTTTCGATTGCATCATCTTTGTTAATTAACCAGACATTCGATTCTTTCAGTTCACTGAAACCAGACAAGTTGATCGTTTGAATTTTTTGAGATTTCCAAGCAGAGAATAATGGGCTAATTTTTTTTACCATTTCTTGAATTTCGAAATCACCCACTAGAATTAAAGCACTGTTATTAGCTGAATAGAGGTTTTTATAAAAAGTTTTTATTTGTTTTAAAGTAATATGTTCAATACTTTTAACATCACCTTCTACTGGATTTCCGTATGGATGATGTTGGTAGAACATTCGATTAAATGTGCTGCCAATGACATTTCTTGGTTGTTCTCGACTTTGTTTCAATCGATCCATATAACGTTGTTTTTCATTATCAAAATGCAAGCGAGTAAATTTTGGTTTCAATAAAATGTCGCGAAAAACAGGTAGTAATTTATCTAAGTCTTTAGTTGCAATAGATAATCTGGTGGTTGAAGATTCTATAGAGGCTTGGCTGGTAAAATTAGCACCATGATAAGCAAATAAATCTTCAATTTCTTGCTTGCTTAAATCACCACTACCAAAGCTTAATGCGTTTGCAGTTAACGTCGCTAGGCCAAAAGTTTTACCATCGTTAATCGCACCTGCTTTTGTGACCATTAACATATCGACCAAAGGCACTTCATGTTGTTCCATCAAGTAAACCGTCAAACCATTTTCTAAGGTTAATTTCTCATAATTTGGAATTTTAAAATCCGCAGACACTTGTTGAGTTAAGAGTATTAGGATTGCACTAATTGTGCTAACTAAATATTTCATTCTATAAATCTCCCTTTGCACTATCTTTGTCAGCAGCCAGAATTCCCACAGTCCTATTCGACTTTATCAGGTAATTACGAGCTACTCTTTGAATATCTTTTACAGTCGCTTTTTTCATATCAGAAATAGCACTAAACATTTTCCCATGGTCACCAAAAAATAGACTATAGGTTCCCAAAGTATTTGCCTTGCCATTGATAGTTGCCAAGGTTCGGTAAAAATCGACCTGTGCGATATTTTTTATTTTAGTTAATTCTTTTTCCTGAATACCGGATATTATTATTTTATTTATTTCAAAAATTATGGCTTTTTCCAGTGTCTCTGACGTTACTCCATTCGCGGCAGTAGCCCAAACATAAAAGAGATTGGGATCGAAAGATTCCGGCATGTAGGTAAACACATTGGTAGCCAGTTGTTGATTAGTGATTAAGCTTCGGTATAAGCGAGAGCTTTGACCATCTCCTAAAACAGAAGCCAACATATTTAGTGGATAATAATCTTGGTGGCGTGTTTCCGGGATATGAAAAGCCATTAAAATATTGGCCGATGTTGCTGAAGGTTTTTGGACATAAACACGGCGTTCGCCAAGTTGTTGAGGTTCAACCGTATGCACTTTTCTGGGGGCGGATTGTGCTTTGATGGGTTCAAAATATTTTATTGCTAGTTTTTTCACTTGTTTAATCGTCACATCGCCTGCGATAACCACTACGGCATTATTGGGTGCATAGTAGGTTTTGTGATAATCTTCAAGGTCCCGCATAGACCAATTGTCAATATCCGACTGATGCCCTATTACACCCCAACTGTATGGATGTGCGCGAAACGCTACGCCTTTCACTTCTTCCTGTAGTTTACGAAAGTTGGAATTTTCGAGACCTGTTGTTCTTTCTGAAGTAACAACCCCCCGTTCACTTTCGACCATTTTTTTATCAATGGATAAATGTTCGATCCGATCTGCTTCTAAATCAAAAATAGTTTCTATGGCACTGGAGGGGAACCAGTTGGTATAGGCGGTAATATTCTCGGAGGTATAAGCGTTGTTTGCACCGCCAGCAGCTTCCATCACTCGATCAAACTGTTTAGGACCATATTTTTTAGAGCCATTGAACATCATATGTTCAAAGAAATGAGATAGCCCGGTAATACCAGGATATTCATTACGAGAACCGACTTTCCAGAACAAATACATATTCGCATTTGGAATGGAATGGTCCTCCAGAACGAGAATGGTCATTCCATTTTTAAGATTAAATGATTTTACATCTTCCAGTTTTGTGATTGCGCTGGCTGACAGGCTAAAGAACATGCCACACAATATCATAAGTGCTTTATACATTGATTTTCTCCTTGTATCAGGTAGCGTAGATTGTATTGCGATTAAAAAATTATGCAAGTATGAATAGTAACAAATGGTTAAAATTTTGGGAAAGGGGAACATGATCATCATCAGTTCCTATTTCCAAAAAATTGATCTGATAGCGCTTTCATCCCATAAAATGAAAACCGCTCCCATATTTCGGTGAAAAACAGATATAGAGCCCTTTAGGGTGATCCATAAACTCGCTTTGTGGCGCTGAAATGACTGACTCAGACATCGACTATGCTCTTTTGTGGGAATTTTAGATTCGTTTTGTTTAATCTGGTATAAATCGTTGAGGCCATGGGAATAGTACTAGAGCAGTGTGTTTGGGGTTATTTCTCTCGTTTCAACTCGTTATTTTAGGTCTAAGCCAATGAGTCTACAGACAATAATTTAATTTTGCCATTAAATGTCATATTTTGCCAAGCAGTGGCGTTTATTTTGAACTAAACTTTGAACAGAGTCGTCTGAAATAGGGCCAGACATGCCAAACCGAATATAAACAAAGCCCAATAGAATGATTACATCGGCAATATCAAAAGCAGTGATTGGTGATCAATTGATGGTGTCCTGTTAATCCTGTTTATATTGGAAATAAGTAAGAAACAGTATGAAATCAACTAGGTTTTTTGTCTTTGTAACACTTGTTTTAAGCTTTGGCTTTACAAGTGTTTTTGCGCAGGTAAAAAAACAGCGCGCGCTGATAAATGCTGAACAAATAACCGAAACGAGGCAAAATGATGTTCTTGTTGATTCGGTTAGTGCAATGATACAAACTAAAAATTTTAGCCGTAGGGAGCTTGCTGGTGAAGAGTTGGAATGGTTAAAAAATAACTCCACTCTTAGTTTAGGTATTGATCATTCTTGGATACCTTTTGAATATGTTAATGCCCAAGGAAAATATACCGGTTTAAGCTCCGACTATATTGCGTTGGTAGAACAAGAATTGGCAATCACATTCCAGCCTGATTATAAACGTGATTGGAATGAAGCATTTGAAGCCGTTAAACTAGGTTCTTTGGATGTGATTGCGGCAATTGCTAGGACCGATGAAAGAGCAAAATATATCCACTTTACAAAACCTTATATTTCATTGCCTTCCGTTATTACCACCCGTAAAAAAGCATTTTATGTTCAGGGGATGATCGATCTACTGGACAAAAAAGTAGGGGTTATTAAAGGCTATGTTTTTGAGGAAAATATAAAAGAGGATTTTCCCAACATTCAACTGATCGGTGTTAAAAACGTTGAGCAGGGACTGGAGCGACTCAAAAACGGTGAAATAGATGCATTTATCGGTGCTTTGGCTCCAATTAATTATCAAATAAACAAGCGTAATCATACTAATATTATCGTTGCTTCATTTACTCCCTACAAACTTGAGCTGTCGATTGGAGTGCGTAAAGGACTGGAACCTCTGATCCCTATCTTGAATAAAACACTGACATCTATCGATGTTAAACGAAAATCAAAAATTGCTAATAGCTGGTTATCTGTTGCGGTCGATATAGGAACGAGTTTAAAAATAATTGCCTTCTGGGGAATACCGCTATTTATTGGACTATCATCGATCACTTTTTATATTTTTCGAGCCAATCGAAGAATGCAATATGAGATCTCGGAACGAAAAAAAATGGAGGTCTCACTTAAAAAAGCCAAACAAAAGGCCGAAAGTGCAAACCAGGCAAAAGATAATTTTTTGGCTAATATGAGCCATGAAATTAGAACACCTATGAATGCCGTGGTTGGAATGTCGCACCTTTTGACCGAGTCAGGATTAACGGATGTACAGCAGGGTTTTAACAATACCTTGCAAAATTCTGCGACTTCCTTATTGGTATTAATTGATGATATTTTAGATCTGTCTAAAGTAGAAGCGGGTAAGCTAGTGTTGGAAAATCTACCGTTCAAACTCGAAAACGTATTAAAACATATTAAAGATCAAATTATGTTGATTGTTGATAGCGATAAAATCCAGATAAATATTGAACAATCCACTGATATTCCCGAAATATTACATGGTGATTGCATTCGGCTCGGTCAGGTCTTGTTAAATATCGCAAATAATGCCGCAAAATTTACCGAAAAAGGTAGCATTGATATCGAAGTTAAGGCATTAAGTAAAACAGAAAACCAAATAAGCCTTCAATTTTGTGTATCCGATACTGGGATCGGTATTTCTACAGAGCAGCAAGAGAAGCTTTTTAAAACTTATAGTCAGGCCGATTCGTCCACAACAAGACTGTTTGGTGGAACCGGATTGGGATTGACGATAAGCAGAGAGTTATGTGAGCTAATGGGGGGAACTATTTGGATGGAGAGTGAAGCAAGCGTCGGTAGTCGGTTCTTTTTTACTGCTACATTTAATTTGAATACCGATGATACGACAGACTATGTCACAAAAGACAAAATGGAACCGGGCCAACAGAAAACAAGATTATTTGATAAAAATATATTATTGGTTGATGATAATCAAATCAATTTAACCGTGGCAAAGGCAATATTAGTTAATGCGGGATTAAATGTTGATACGGCAGTTAACGGACAATTGGCTGTTCAGGCTGTTAAAGAGTCGGATTATGATGCGATTTTAATGGATATACAAATGCCGGTGATGGATGGTTTTGAAGCGACCCAGCATATTAGAAACGAACTCGGTAAAAAATCGATCCCTATCATTGCAGTGTCTGCGAATGTCATGAAGTCAGATGTAGAAAATTCCCTAAAATCGGGAATGAATGATCACATTGCAAAACCCTTAAAAGTTGATTTATTGTTAAGTACTTTAGTTGAGCATATTTCAGCGGGTTGAATATCCATCAAATGAATTTCTTGATTATTATTTTCTTTATCAGCTTAGGCTGGGTAGCAAAAAACGACCGATGGATAAAAGATAAACACATTTCCCTCGTCAATCACTACGTTATTTATGTTTGCTTACCGGCGATTGTTCTTTTAAAAATCCCCCAATTAAATATCGATCAAAGTGTTATTTTTCCAGTTATTATGGCTTGGTTGCTTATACCGATCGGTGTGATAATTGTCCTGACATTAGCTCATTTCAATGATTGGTCCAAAGAGGTAACGGGTTGTCTGCTGTTGCTCGCCTGCTTTGGAAATACCTCTTTTGTTGGACTACCGATCATCCAAGCTTTTTATGGTGAGCAGGCAATTGGCTATGCGGTAATATATGATCAAGTTGGTTCGTTTTTAAGTTTGGCTATTATAGGCAACTTTTTTGTAGCCAAATATTCTACAGAGCCTAAAGGGCGAGTGATATCTCCAAATAATCGGCAAGAGAATATTCAGGCTATAACACCGTTTTTGATCAAAGTATTTTCGTTCCCACCATTTATCGCGCTAATCATTGCTTTTGTGATTGGTGATAATCTTTTTCCACAAATCATCCAGAACGGCTTTTGGTTAATCTCTTTGACTCTGGTGCCAGCGACAATGTTTTTGGTTGGCAGTCATTTCCAACTCAAAATCCCTAAAGAGTTAACAACACCGCTAGGTTGGGCAATAGCGATTAAAATGTTGCTCGCGCCAGCCTTTGCATTGTTGTTTCTTTTATTGTTTGAACAACGTGGTTTGTACTCGCAAGTTACCTTTATGGAATCTGCAATGCCACCTATGGTCACTGCGAGTATTCTTGCAATACATGCCAAATTAGCGCCCAAATTAGCGGCAGCAGCGGTTGGCTATGGCTTGATAGCAGCTATTTTTGTGATACCAGTAGTTTATTGGTTTTCCAGCTTGATAAAATAGCAACTGTTCGTGGATAATACATTTATCAAATAATTAGATATTAAAAAATTATAAAGAAACCAAAATATGAACTTATTAACTACCGCAAAAATCAAATTAAGATTGATGTTGCTATTGGTAACAGCCTGTTTTTTATTTGGTTGCGAACTGCAAGACAAAAGTATCTCCGATATAAATGACTTTATCTCTGAGTCAAATATCGACACCTCTAAAGGTGGTTGGAGACGTGAATTACCAAAGCCACCCCAATTAACCTTTGATCTGGCCAAACAATATTTATGGCATTTACAAACCAATAAGGGCAAAATTGTGATCGAATTGAAAGCTCAGCAATCGCCCATGCATGTTTCGAGCACTATTTACCTGACCACGCTTGGATTCTACGACACATTAGCTTTTCACCGGGTGATTTCGGGATTTATGTTGCAAGGAGGCGACCCTTTAGGAAATGGGCAAGGTGGTCCAGGTTACACCTATATGGGAGAGTTTGAGTCAGATCTTAAACATGATAAAGCGGGAATTTTAAGTATGGCAAATACCGGTCGGGCTTATTCTGATGGTAGCCAGTTCTTTATTACCTTTAAAGCGACCCCACACCTGAATGGTCGACATACTGTATTTGGGCAAGTTATCGAAGGCCTTGAAACCTTGAAAATTTTAGAAAAATTGGGTAGCCGTAGCGGCAAAACCAGTGAAAAATTGTTTATTAAAAAAGCGACTATTGAAATTAAATAAGCCCAACTCGGGATAATAGTAAGAGCTAGAACCTTTTTTGAATTTTTATGAAAGTAAAAAAAATACCTTTACCAATCAAAAATGGCGTATCTCCCAATGGTCTTTGGTTACCCCAAGGGCATTGGGAGACTGTGTTTGATTATTTTCTTGAGCAATTTCCTCACTTAACCCCGTCAGAATGTTTAAAACGTTTTCAAAGAAATGAAGTTGTAACAGCCGATGGCCAAGTTTTAACTCAAAGCAGTCAGTATGTCTCTGGACAACATATCTATTTTTACCGAGAACTGGAAAATGAGAGGGCGATCCCTTTTGAAGAAAAAATCATTTATCAAGATGAAAATATTCTCGTTGTCGATAAACCTCATTTTTTACCGGTGGCACCAACCGGTCAATATTTACATGAAACTTTGCTGGTCCGATTAAGAAAAAAACTTCAGCTCGATAGCCTTGAACTTTGTCACCGTCTCGATAGGGAAACCGCCGGTATTATTTTATTAACTAAAAAACAAATTGTTCGAGCCGCTTATCACGCTCTTTTTTCTGAAAGAAAAATAACTAAAATCTATCACGCACTGGCACCCACTGTAGATCTTGATTTCCCTATTAAACGAACAAGCTGCTTAGTAAAAGCCGAGCCTTTTTTTAGAATGAAAGAAACGGATGGTCCGGCCAATTCAGAAACTCACATTGATCTGCAGGAAAATAGAGGCGTAAACAGTCTTTATCAACTTTCTCCCATTACGGGTAAAAAACATCAACTAAGAGTCCATCTAGCTGGATTAAATATGCCGATTGTTAATGATTGTTTTTATCCCGTATTGGTTGAAAAGCAACCTGGGGACTATGCCTCACCACTGCAGTTGTTAGCTAAATCCATCCAGTTTATCGATCCCTTGAGCAAGCAATGTCAAACCTTCGAAAGTGAGTTTTTGCTTTGATCGTTTGTTCAATCGCTGGTAAAAATGATTAATTTTTATGTTTAGAGAC
>Ga0256845_1001363_pt1 | contig 19767 bp, 17 predicted proteins | sample RiftiametaG_FD_189101 | JGI IMG/M metagenome (GOLD analysis project Ga0256845, IMG submission 189101) | Tube worm associated microbial communities from hydrothermal vent at the East Pacific Rise, Pacific Ocean - Riftia | ecosystem: Host-associated > Annelida > Integument > Unclassified ...
AACTGTGAGAAGGTGTTATATATTGAAAAATATGATTGATTTCCTGGAATAATACTTAACAACCCAAGTGGTACTTCACCAATAGTTTTACCAACTTCAATGGTTGTATGTAATTTACCAAGACCACCAACTTGCCATGGTTGTATGTATGAAAACTGCAGTTTCGTATAATCAAAATCGCTATTAAACATACTTTTATTGCCACGACTTACTTGCGCAAAAAGACGTGCAAAACCATCGTTTGCTTCACGTCGCTCCACACCAAAACCTGTCATTTTTCGTTTTGGAAAATAAGATACTGAAAGCGATGTTTCAAATTGTTTAATTTCGGATGAAAATCCTGTTGGTGAATCTACATCAACATAATCTAGACTAAAGGTTGGTGAAGCTGATTCTAAAGTTCGGTAGTTTCCACCTAATCTAAAAATAACATTACGCCAAGGCTCTAATTCTACCGCTAAACTTGTTAGATTTATTGAGGTTAATTTATCGTTTGCTCCTGTTCCTACAACAGAAGACGATGCTAAACTTCTCCCCAGAACATCGGTTGAAGTTGTTAAACTTGCTCCTATTTGTTCTACATCGCGTCTATTCCCACCTGAAATAATAAGCCTGCTTTTTTTGTTTAGCAACCATTTACCTGAAATACCATATTTAAACTTATCGTCTTTAAAACCATAAGCTAAAAAGCCTTGTAATCGCCAAAGGTCGTTACGTCCAAAATAAGTTCGTCCGCCTGCACGTAATCGTAAGCCTTCAACTTCATTAAATCCAAAGGTTGAAAAAATGGGTCCATAATCTAATGGCAGACTATTAAACTCAATATAACCCGAAGTTAAAATACTTCCTAAATTATAAAGGCGTTTAAACTTTTTTACGGTCTTTAAAGTGTCTAACATTTTGTAAACACCTTTTTCATCTTTATTTAACTTCTCTAAACGGTTTTCTGCCCAAAACGTATCATCTCTATCGTAAACATCTTTATCGTAATTATAAACTTCTTCTTCATAGAACTTTTTGTCTTTTTCAATATCAAATTCATAATTATCATACAAGGTAGTTCGCTTACCATAAATACCTCGCGATTTATCCTTTTTACTGAATGCAAAATCACTCATCATATAATCACGTTTTACAAGAAATAAAGAGTCATTTAGCACTTCAAACTCTTGTTCTATATAAATATCTTTTACCCAGTTTATATTGGCGCTTTTTGATGCTTGTAGGTTAATTTCTTTTATAGCATAAGTTGTATCTGCTACCCAAAAATCGCCTTTGAATGTCAATTCATTTTTTCGTCTTGGATAATAAATAATATTGTAACACCATTTATTATCTATATATGCACTATCGGACAACACATAATTATAAGTATTAATACCTGTTTTTGACAACGGACTTACAAAACTTTTATCGAAAAATTTTAGATAATTATCGTACACACTAAAATCGGAATACAAGTCGTCTACAAAATCAATAATTGTTTGATTGTCACTAAACCCCGAGTTTTTATTACCTTTTAAAACTTCTTTTTCTTTTTTGAATTCATTATTACCATAAACTTTTGAAACCGCTTCATTAATAAACATTGGCAAATAGGTTTTACCCGTAACACGAGATGTATCAACTTGGTCAAAAACAAATTCCATACCTCTAAAAAGTTTACTTTTAATTAGCGCACTATCAATAGTATTGATATCGAATTCTACTTTTTCGTATTTATCGTATTCGTATTGTTTATGTAGTTTTAATCCGTTTCTACGTTTATGTTCCCATATTTTTCGAAGTAAATCAATAGCTGGATTATTCTTTTTTGATTGCTTTCCAGAAACTATAAAAACTTGGTCAAGTTGTGCCGCCTCTTCTTTTAAAGTGAACTTTAAATTGTAGTTTACTTTTTTAGTTAACGGAATTTCTAAGGTTTCGTAACCTATAAATGAAACGCTTAATACATTCCAAGTTTCATCTGATTCTAAATAGAATTTTCCGTTTTCATCGGTAATAGTTCCTTGTGTAGAACCTTTAAACAGTATATTGGCAAACGAAACTGGTTCGTTAAACTCATCAAACACATAACCGCTAACTTTAGTTTGTGCGATTACAGAAATAATTCCGAAGAAAAACAGGGTAATAAGTAGTTTTATTTTCATAATATAAAAAAAACTTCATTAGCAATTATGCTTAATAGAAGTTTATATAACGTAATAAATTATATTTTATTTGTACAGTACCTTTTTTACAGCTTTTATAACATCTTCACTATTAGGCAACCATTCTGCTAGTAAAACTGGCGAATACGGTGCAGGTGTATCTGCTGTATTAATTTTTATAATTGGAGCATCAAGATAATCGAATGCTTCATTTTGTACTATATATGTGATTTCGGTAGCTACATTTCCAAAAGGCCATGCTTCTTCCAAGATAATTAATCTATTTGTTTTCTTTACAGATTTTAAAATAGCTTCTTTATCCATTGGTTTTACAGTACGTAAATCGATAATTTCACAAGAAATACCTTCTTTAGCTAATTCATCTGCAGCTTTGTAAGCTTCTTTAATTATTTTACCAAAAGATACAATAGTAACATCGGTTCCTTCACGCTTAACATCTGCAACACCTAACGGAATTACATATTCACCTTCAGGAACTTCACCTTTATCACCATACATTTGCTCACTTTCCATAAAAATAACCGGATCGTCATCACGAATTGCGGCTTTTAAAAGTCCTTTTGCATCATATACATTAGATGGCACAACTACTTTTAAACCAGGAGTGTTAGCAAACCAACTTTCAAATGCTTGTGAATGTGTTGCTCCTAATTGTCCTGCCGAACCTGTTGGACCGCGAAAAACAATCGGACAATTAAATTGCCCTCCAGACATTTGTCTGATTTTTGCAGCATTGTTTATTATTTGGTCAATCCCAACTAGCGAGAAGTTAAAGGTCATATATTCTACAATTGGTCTATTGCCTGTCATGGTAGAACCTATTGCTATTCCTGCAAAACCAAGTTCTGCAATTGGCGTATCAATAACACGTTTAGCTCCAAATTCGTCTAACATGCCTTTTGATGCTTTGTATGCTCCATTATATTCTGCTACTTCTTCGCCCATTAAATAAATGCTTTCATCTCTGCGCATTTCTTCGCTCATGGCTTCACAAATAGCTTCTCTAAATTGAATTGTTCTCATTAGTATACTTGTTTTAAAGAACAGCAAAAATAGGAATTATTCGTTATAATATGCTTATATTTTTATTGTAAAAGTCTTTCCTTTGTGGAAAAATTTAATTCCTTCAAGTAAATGGTCATTTTTTTATATTTTCAATGAATAAAATGAACTACTATTTCATTTATTCTAAATCTTTTTCAAAAATTTACTATGCACGCATAGTAAATTTCAAATTAAAGTATTAACTTCGCCCTAGAAATAAATTTTAATCTTATTAAATACAATATATTATGAAAATATTAGTGTGCATAAGTCATGTTCCTGATACTACATCAAAAATAAATTTCACGGAAGACAATACCAAATTTGACACAAATGGTGTGCAATTTGTAATTAATCCTAACGACGAATTTGGTTTAACTCGTGCTATGTGGTTTAAAGAAAAACAAGGAGCAAGTGTAGATGTTGTTAATGTTGGTGGTGCAGAAACCGAATCAACTTTACGTAAAGCCTTAGCGATTGGAGCAGATGCTGCAATAAGAATAAACACAGAAGCTACTGATGGTTTTGCTGTTGCAAAACAAATAGCCAAAATTGTTCAAGATGGTGGTTACGATTTAATAATTGCTGGTAGAGAATCTATAGATTATAACGGAGGAATGGTTCCTGGAATGATAGCTGCATTAACAAATGCAAACTTTGTAAACAATTGTATTGGTTTAGAAGTTGATGGTACTTCGGCTAAAGTTGTAAGAGAAATTGATGGTGGAAAAGAAAATATTTCAACATCATTACCATTAGTTGTTGGCGGACAAAAAGGAATAGTTGAAGAAAGTGATTTACGTATTCCTAACATGAGAGGTATTATGATGGCGCGTAAAAAGCCGTTAAATGTTGTAGAACCAATAGATGCTGAGGCTTCAACAACAGCTTCGAAATTTGAAAAACCAACTCCAAAAGGAGCAGTTACATTAGTATCGCCAGATAATTTAGACGAATTAGTAAACTTACTTCATAACGAAGCTAAAGTAATTTAACTAACCTTCAAAAGATAAAAACAATGTCAGTTTTAGTATATACAGAATCAGAACAAGGAACATTTAAAAAACTAGCTTTAGAAGTAGCATCATACGCCAAAGCAGTTGCAAATCAATTAGGTACAACCGTTACAGCAGTAACCATAAATACCGATAATGCATCAGAATTAGGTAATTACGGAGTAGATAAAGTCTTAAATGTATCAAACTCACAATTGGATACTTTTAATGCGAAAGCTTACGCAGAAGTTATTAAACAAGCTGCCGAAAAAGAAGACACAAAAGTAGTTATTGTAAGTTCAAGTGCAGACAGCAAGTATCTTGCACCTTTGCTAGCGGTAAATCTTAATGCCGGTTTTGCATCTAATGTTGTAGAAGCACCTTCTAGCACTTCTCCATTTACTGTAAAACGTACAGCATTTACAAATAAAGCATTCAATATTACAACTATAGATACTAAGGTAAAATTAGTAGCTGTTTCTAATAATTCATTCGGATTAGTTGAAAATAGTGGTAACGCTTCCGCGGAAGAATTTTCACCTTCAATTTCAGAATTAGGAATAACTGTAGATTCAGTTGATAAAGCAAGTGATAAAGTAAGTATTGCTGATGCAGAAATAGTAGTTTCAGCAGGAAGAGGACTAAAAGGACCTGAAAACTGGGGCATGATTGAAGAATTAGCCGAAGTTTTGGGCGCAGCAACAGCATGCTCTAAACCTGTATCAGATTTAGGATGGAGACCTCATAGCGAACACGTTGGACAAACAGGGAAACCAGTGGCTTCTAATTTATATATCGCTATTGGTATCTCTGGAGCAATCCAGCATTTAGCAGGAATTAATGCCTCAAAAGTAAAAGTTGTAATAAATACAGACCCAGAAGCACCTTTCTTTAAAGCTGCTGATTATGGTGTTGTTGGAGATGCTTTTGTAGTAGTTCCAGCACTCATCGAAAAATTAAAAGTATTTAAAGCGCAACAGTAAAATATTTTTTTATAAATTGTATTGGTTTATAGAACTGCTTATATTAGAATTTTTCGTTAAACTGTAAAAAGGTGGTTTGGTAAAGTCCTAATTTAAACAGTTCTTTGCGTTTTTATATAAAATATATGAGCTTAGTAAAATTAAACATTAAAGGCATATCATATAGTCAAACTCAAAATGGCGCATATGCATTAATATTAAATGAAGTTGATGGTGACCGAAAACTACCTATAGTTATTGGAGCTTTTGAAGCACAATCTATAGCAATTGCATTAGAAAAAGAAATTAGCCCACCTAGACCATTAACACACGATTTATTTAAAAATTTTGCTGACAGATTTGATATTGTTGTAAAACAAGTTATCATTCATAAATTGGTTGACGGCGTTTTTTATTCAAGTTTGATTTGCGAACGCGATAAAATTGAAGAAATAATTGATGCCAGGACTAGTGATGCTATTGCTTTAGCACTTCGTTTTCAAGCACCAATTTTTACATACAAAAACATCTTAGACCAAGCAGGTATTTATTTAAAAGTGAATCCTAAAAAAGATGAAGAAGACGAACTTCAAGACAGTATTTTAGTTGACGATTTATTAGCAAGTGAATTGGAACCTAATACTACAAAAGAAAACTACCAAACTAAAAATTTAGAAGAACTTACTAATTTATTAAACGAAGCTGTTGAAAATGAAGATTATGAAACTGCAGCGCATATTCGTGACGAGATTTCTAAACGTAACTAACTACTTCATATTATGAAACAAGCTCTATTGTTTATTATTGCTATTTTTTTCGGATTAAATGTAGCAATAGCACAAAATGTAGAATCGGAATTAAAGACCATTCAAACAGAAACTACAGAGCAAATACAAACAACAAACAATACTGTTGATTCATTAAATACATCTGAAAACATAATACCAGAAAGTGTAATAGAGCAAGAAATTGCTACTAAAACTGAAGTCACTCCAATAGTTCCAAGTCAAGGTTTTTCAATAAATAGTTTATGGCGTGGTGTTTTAGGTATGTTTACTTTAATTTTTATTGCATTCTTATTTAGTAATAACAAAAAAGCCATCAACTGGAAAACAGTTGCTATTGGTTTAGCATTTCAATTACTTATTGCTGTTGGTGTTTTAAAAGTGGCTTTCATTCAAAATATATTCGAATTTGTAGGTCAAAAATTTATTGATTTATTAGAATACACTAGAGCGGGAAGCGAATTTATTTTTGGAGGTTTTATGGATGTTTCATCTTATGGTTTTATTTTCGCTTTTCAGGTTTTACCAACCATCTTATTTTTCTCTGCTTTAACCTCTGTTCTTTTTTACTTAGGAATTATTCAAAAAGTAGTAAAAATAATGGCTTGGTCATTATCTAAAGTATTAAAAATCTCAGGAGCAGAAAGCTTAAGTGTTGCAGGAAATATATTTTTAGGACAAACCGAAGCCCCTTTATTAATAAAAGCATATTTAGAAAAGATGAATAAATCTGAAATGCTTTTAGTAATGATTGGCGGAATGGCAACAGTAGCTGGAGCCGTTTTAGCAGCATACATTGGTTTTTTAGGTGGAGATGACCCTGTCTTAAAATTAAAATTTGCTAAACATTTATTGGCAGCATCAGTTATGGCTGCACCTGGAGCTATTGTAATTTCAAAAATATTATACCCACAAACCGAAAAAGTAAATACAGATGTTACTGTATCACAAGATAAAATAGGTTCTAATTTATTAGACGCAATTGCAAACGGAACAACAGAAGGCTTAAAATTAGCTGTAAACGTTGGTGCAATGCTTTTAGTTTTTGTTGCCTTTATAGCCATGATAAATGGTCTTTTAGGTTGGGTTGGAAATGTTACAACATTGAATAATGCTATTGCAAGCAACACACCTTATCAAAATTTATCGTTAGAACTAATTTTGGGCTATACATTTGCGCCATTAATGTGGTTAATTGGTATAGCAAAAGAAGATATGGCACTAATGGGACAGCTACTTGGAATTAAACTCGCAGCCAGTGAATTTGTTGGTTATATTCAATTAGCAGAGTTGAAAAATATCGCCAATGCAACACACCTTACCTATAATAAGTCTATAATCATGGCAACTTATATGCTATGTGGGTTTGCAAATTTTGCTTCAATAGGAATACAAATTGGTGGTATTGGTTCGTTAGCTCCAGGGCAACGTAAAACCTTATCTAAATTTGGAATGAAAGCATTACTTGGTGGAACTATTGCTTCTCTTATTTCGGCTACTATTGCTGGAATGATTATTGGATAATAGCAAATTTCCCTAGATAAATTAGTTAATAACTTTATAATATATATTGAATTATCAATTATATAATTTTGTTGCTTTTCTTTATTTTTATCCTCAATAAAATTAGACTTTAATAACAAAATATTCCTGCCTTCGCAGAAAATAATATATGAAACAATATCACGACCTTGTAAAACACGTTTTAGAAAACGGAAACGAAAAAGGAGATAGAACAGGAACAGGAACTAAAAGTGTTTTTGGACATCAAATGCGATTCGATTTAAGTGAAGGTTTCCCAATGGTAACCACAAAAAAACTACATTTAAAATCTATAATTTACGAACTACTTTGGTTTTTAAAAGGTGATACGAACATTAATTATTTAACTGAAAACGGCGTTAAAATATGGAATTCTTGGGCTGATAAAAATGGAGATTTAGGACCTGTTTACGGACACCAATGGCGTAATTGGAACGATGATGAAATTGATCAAATTAAAGATGTTATTCATTCTCTAAAAAACAATCCAGATAGCAGAAGAATGCTAGTTTCTGCATGGAACCCTTCTGTTTTACCTGATACGTCAAAATCATTTGATGAAAATGTGGCAAACGGAAAAGCAGCATTACCACCATGTCATGCGTTTTTTCAATTTTATGTAGCTAATGGTAAGTTGTCTTGTCAATTATATCAACGAAGTGCAGATATTTTTCTAGGTGTACCTTTTAACATTGGTTCGTACGCATTATTTACTATGATGATGGCACAAGTTTGTGGTTACGAAGCTGGAGAATTTATTCACACATTTGGTGATGCACATATTTATAGTAATCATTACGAACAATTAGAAATACAATTATCAAGAGAGTTAAGACCATTACCAAAAATGGTTTTAAATCCTGAAATTAAAGATATTTTCAATTTTACTTTTGAAGATTTTACTTTAGTAGATTATAATCCACACCCGCACATAAAAGGTATTGTAGCAGTATAAAAAAAGCGCTAAATATTTATGATATTGTCAGTAAAAAAATCATGTTTTATTGTTGATTTTTAGTTGTTTTAAACCGAAAACGTTTGCGGTTTTTTTGCTTTTCAAAGCTTATTAATTATTGTTTTGTTGTCAGTAAAAAGTTTTAACTTTACAATTATTATATTACATATATGTTCGGAAAAAAGAAACCCATACCACAAATAGATAAAGACCAATTAGAGCTTATACAAAATGCACAAAATCGTGTAAAGCAAAAAAAACGTTTATACATTCATTTTGTTCTTTTTTTAATAGGAGCAATGTTCTTAATTATTGCCAATACGGTACTTGGCATTGGTAAAAGCATACAATTTTTTGGTATAGATTGGTTTGTATTTGCCATTTTATTATGGTTATTCTTCTTTTTGTATCATACGTTTAACGTATTTGTAACTCATAAATTTATGGGTAAAGCTTGGGAAAAAGAACAGTTAGAAAAATTAGTAGCAAAACAACAAGACCGTATCTCAAAACTTAAAGAATACTTTGTAAAAGAAGAAACATTAATAGCACAAAGTGAAGCTTATAACGAAACAAAAACAACTTCAAATAAAACATCTGAACTCACATTAATTGTTGCCGCTGGAGAAAATGATGCTATTGGAAAAAATAATAAATTAATTTGGCATTTAAGTGATGATTTAAAACGATTTAAAAGTTTAACCAACGGGCACCATATTATTATGGGTCGCAAAACTTTTGAAAGTTTCCCGAAGCCATTACCAAACCGAACTCATGTTGTTATTACACGCCAGCAAGATTATAACGTACCTAATGGTGTTGTTGTGGTTAATAATTTAGAAGATGCGATTGATGCTGTAAAAAATGACTCTCAACCTTTTATTATTGGTGGCGGAGAAATATACAAACAAGCTATTAATTTAGCTGATAAAATTGAACTAACTCGTGTACACGAAAGCTTTGAGGCTGATACATTTTTCCCAAAGATTGACACAAATATTTGGAAAGAGACTGCGAATATGTTTCATAAAAAAAACGACAAGCATGACTATGAATTTTCGTTTTTAACTTATATGAAGCAATAAGTAATTTCTTTACTTTGTGAAAATTTTCCGCTACCTTCGTTTAACTGTAGATATAAATAATTGAAACAACTCATATCGCAACATTATATTTATGCTGATTTAAGTATTGCAAAAAATATCAAATAATTAAACAAATAGAATGCTTTTTAACTCTATTGACTTTGCAATATTCCTTCCGATAGTTTTTATACTTTATTGGTTTGTGACAAACAAAAATTTAAAACTACAAAATTTTTTAATTGTCGTTACAAGTTATATCTTTTATGGTTGGTGGGATTGGAGGTTTTTATTTTTAATCTTTTCCAGTACAATAATTGATTATTTTGTTGGAATTGCTTTATCTAAACAAGAAAATATAATTAAAAGAAAAACACTGCTTTGGATAAGTGTTATAGTAAACCTAGGGGTTTTAGGGTTCTTTAAATACTATAATTTTTTTCTCGACAATTTTATTACTGCGTTTTTATTTTTGGGTGGGAATATTGAAGCAAGCTCTTTAAATATCATATTACCTGTAGGAATAAGTTTTTATACATTTCAAACTTTAAGTTATACTATTGATGTTTACAAAAAAAAATTAGAGCCTACAAAGGATTTTATTGCTTTTTCTGCTTTTGTAAGTTTCTTTCCTCAATTAGTTGCAGGACCAATCGAAAGAGCTTCTAATTTACTACCTCAATTCTACAAAAAAAGAATTTTTAATAACTCTAAAGCCATCAACGGATTACATTTAATTCTCTGGGGATTATTTAAAAAAATTGTTATTGCAGACTCATGTGCCATATACGTAAATGATATTTTCTCTAATTATGAGAATATGAACTCGCTAAGCTTAATTTTGGGAAGCTTCTATTTTGCTTTTCAAATTTATTGCGATTTTAGTGGCTATTCTGACATAGCTATTGGGACATCTAAACTATTTGGAATCGATTTAATGACAAACTTTAAGTTTCCATATTTCTCAAGAGACATTGCCGAATTCTGGAGAAAATGGCATATATCTTTATCTACTTGGTTTAGAGATTATTTATACATTCCACTTGGTGGAAGTAAGGTTTCAAAACTACTAAGTTTCAGAAATATTTTTATTGTTTTCATAGTTAGTGGATTTTGGCACGGTGCTAATTGGACTTTTATAATATGGGGAGGACTAAATGCATTATATTATACACCTTTATTTATAATTAATAAGAATCGAAATAATCTTAATATAGTTTCTGAAGGAAAAAAGCTGCCAAGTTTTTATGAATTAATTTCTATAATAACTACATTTTTTTTAGTGCTTATTGGTTGGGTATTTTTCAGGTCAGATAACATTTCAAGTGCAATTAAATATCTCAAAAATTTATTTTTATTTAATTTTGAAGGTGGTTTTCAATATTTATCAATTGAAAGATATACTCCAGAATTATTGGTTTTAATTTTTCTCTTTATAATTGTAGAATGGAACTCAAGAGAACAGGAACACCCATTTTTTGGTAAATGGATTAATTTTAAAATATTTCTTACAATATTAGGAATAATAACACTTGGTGTTTATTCTGATGTATCAGATTTCATCTACTTTCAATTCTAACTTCAAATGAAAAAGTTTATTAAATATCTAATATCTCTTTTTACTCTAACAATAGGTCTATTATATTCTTGCGACTTTATTTATACTAAAATATATGCAAATTCAAATCCAAGAAATAAACTACAGTACATTTTAAATACAAAAAATAAAAATTTTGATATTGTATTTATTGGTTCATCAAGAGTAGCAAATCATATTAACAGTAAATTATTTGACAGTCTATCTAATAAAAAAACAATTAATCTAGGAGTAGAAGGCGCAGGTTTAAATGACAATTTACTACAATTAAAACTACTTATAGCTAACAATAATATTTCTACCGTTTTTTTACAAATTGATTCTAATTTTGAAGATGGTAATCCTTCAAATATAGCAATATCAGAGGCTATACCTTTTTTAAAAAAAAACAAAATTATTAATAATCATATTAGAAAATATTTCAATGATTATGAAAAGTTAGAAAATATTCCTTTCTATAGATATGCAATAAATGACCCCAAAATTGGATTTAGGGAAGTGTTTTTTACATTTATTAATAAAAGACCTAGAATTAACCCTAGTATCGGGTTTTCACCTAAGTTTGGAAGTAAACTTCCTCTAACTGGAAGTTTACCAAAAACAACTAGGAGCAAAAATATTATTCTTGACCAAATAATTGACCTTTGTTTAAAAAATAAAATTCAATTAACCCTTTATATTTCCCCTTATTGCAATAAAATTAGAAATACACATTATTTAGAAAACTTAATGACTAAGGTTCCAAATTTGATTGATTTATCAAAAGGCTATGATGATGAATTGTTTTTTAATTGCAGTCATTTAAACAAAAAAGGAGCAAATATCTTTACGGAAAATTTATACTATGCAACAAAAGATAAAATAAAATTTTAAAGTTAATTGCTCATTTTCGGGCTTAAACAATGGTAATTATCAGTTTACTACGTCTGATTTTCCTTCGAAAAATATTCACATGCAAACCCCGCTCACTAAACCAGCTTCATTTTTCCGCGTTAGTGATTGCAGTGGCATCCTTTTTTGAGGTACGAGAAAAAGATATAACGAAAAGCGCGACCCAAAGGGTAACGCCCAAATAATTAAAAATAATTTGTTTTAAAATTCCTTTAGCTATTTTCAGTAATTTTGCAATATGATTAAAGAGATTCAATTTCGTGTTACTCTAAAAGAAGAAAAGCGTAGCGATATTTTAGTTTTAAAATCTGCTATAAAATTAGACATTGATAGAAAAAATATTACTGGTGTAAAAATACTTAGAAAATCGATTGATGCACGAAAGGCTAAAATAATTTTCAACTATAAAGTAGCCGTTTACATTAATGAATCGCTACCCAAAATATCGGCATATACTTTTGAATATAACGATGTTATAAATACAAAACCTGTGCATATTATTGGTTTTGGTCCTGCAGGAATGTATGCTGCATTGCGTTGTATTGAACTTGGTTTTAAACCTATTGTTTTAGAACGTGGTAAAAATGTAAAAGATAGACGCAGAGATTTAAAAGCTATTAATCAAAACCATTTTGTTAACGAAGATTCTAATTATTGCTTTGGCGAAGGTGGCGCTGGTACGTATAGCGACGGGAAATTATATACACGGAGTTTAAAACGTGGTGATGTACGTAAAATTTTTGAAAACTTGGTATTTCATGGTGCTACAGACCAGATTTTAGTTGATGCGCATCCACATATTGGCACCAATAAATTGCCTAAAGTGGTGCAGAATATTCGTGAAACGATTTTAAATTATGGTGGAGAAATTCATTTTGAAAGCCGTGTTACCGATTTTAAAATAAAAGATGGAAAAATACAGACTATTCAGCTTCAAAACGAAACAGAATTACATGTTGAGCGTGTTATTTTAGCAACAGGACATTCGGCTAGAGATATTTATTATTTACTTGATAAAAAGAATATTCAACTTAAAGCAAAATCGTTTGCCATGGGTGTTCGTGTGGAACATCCACAACATATAATCGATAGTATTCAATACCATTGTAAAGCGGAACGTGACGAATTATTACCTGCTGCTGCTTATAGCTTAGTGCAACAGATTAACGATAGAGGTGTGTATTCATTTTGCATGTGCCCTGGTGGTTTTATTGTACCTGCAGCAACAGCAAATGGCGAAATTGTAGTGAATGGTATGTCGCCATCTAAACGCAATAATGAGTTCGCAAATTCGGGTATTGTAGTTGAAATTAATGCTGAAAAAGATTTATATAAATATGAGCAATTTGGAGCTTTAAAAGCTTTAGAATATCAAAAAGATTTTGAACGTTTAGCTTTTACTGCTGGTGGACGCACACAAACTGCGCCTGCCCAACGCTTAACCGATTTTGTTGAAGGCAAATTATCTAACGATTTAAATTCAACGTCTTACCAACCAGGATTAAAATCGGCTCCTTTACATTCTTTATTTCCTAAATTAATTGGTAACTCTTTACGCAAAGGTTTTAAAGCTTTCGGGGATAAAATGAAAGGTTTTTATACAGAAGAAGCTAATATTATTGGTGTAGAATCCAGAACCTCATCACCCGTAAACATCCCAAGAAATGAGCATTTAGCACATCCTGAAATTTCTAATTTATTTCCTTGTGGTGAAGGTGGCGGATATGCAGGTGGCATAGTTTCTGCTGCCATGGATGGAGAACGTTGTGCAGAAGCAGCAACTAAAGACTTATAAGTTTAATATTATCCCTATTTTTGCCACTCAAAATGTAAGACACATGAAAGCATATATATTTCCGGGTCAAGGTGCTCAATTTTCAGGTATGGGTTTAGACCTTTATGAAAATTCACCTTTGGCTCAAGAATTTTTTGAAGAAGCTAATGAACTTCTTGATTTTCATATCACAGATATTATGTTTGAAGGTTCTGCGGAAGACCTAAAACAAACTAAAGTTACTCAACCAGCTATATTTTTACATTCTGTAATTTTAGCTAAAACTTTAGGTGATAACTTTAAACCAGATATGGTTGCAGGGCATTCGCTTGGTGAATTTTCAGCTTTAGTAGCAAATGGTGCATTAAGTTTTGAAGACGGGCTTAAATTAGTATTTCAACGTGCTTTAGCCATGCAAAAAGCATGCGAATCACAACCAAGCACAATGGCTGCTGTTTTAGGTTTAGATGATGATATTGTTGAAAAAATTTGTGCTACAACTGATGGTATTGTAGTTGCTGCAAACTACAATTGCCCTGGACAATTAGTAATCTCTGGTGAAGTTGAAGCTATCAATAAAGCTTGTGAATCTTTAAAAAAAGAAGGAGCTCGTAGAGCTTTAGTGTTACCTGTTGGTGGCGCTTTTCATTCGCCTTTAATGGAGCCTGCAAGAGAAGAATTAGCAGCAGCTATTGAAAATACAACGTTTAGCAAACCAAATTGCCCGATTTATCAAAATGTTACAGCAAATGCTGTAACTGATGAGTCTGAAATAAAAGCAAATTTAATTTCTCAATTAACTTCCCCAGTACGTTGGACACAATCTGTACAACAAATGATTACTGATGGCGCTACTTTATTTACAGAAGTTGGTCCAGGGAAAGTTTTACAAGGTTTAGTTAGAAAAATTAATAGAGCATCTGAAACTGCTTCTGCAACTTTTGAAAATCAAGCCTAAATGAAAGTAACTCGTCGTTCAATTTCTATTTTATTAGTCATTATTGTTACTATTGCTATCGATCAAGTTTCTAAAATTTGGGTCAGAGCAAAAGTTGATGCCGGAAGTCATTCTGAAATTATTGATAACTACTTTACGCTTCATAATGTAGAAAATACAGGTGCTTTTTTAGGTATGGGTAGCGATTTAAACCCAACGCTAAAATTAATTTTATTACTTATTTTACCTGTTATTGTTTTAGGAATTGTTTTACGCCATACCTTAAAAGATAAATCTTTAGATAATTGCTCTATTTTAGCTTTTTCAAGTATTATTGGTGGTGGTATTGCTAATGTTTATGATAGATTTGCTTACGGTTCTGTTACCGATTTTTTTCATATTGATTTAGGTGGCGTTTTTAGAACTGGTATTTTTAATATGGCAGATTTATCAGTAACTATAGGTATGATTGTACTTGTTATTGCAAGTTTTAGAAAAAAGAAGGCTATAACCTAGAGAAATATACTTGAGTAATTTTTAGAATAGTTATACCCTCTCCAATTTAACAAATCGTTTTTAAATTTCCATACTACTTTACCAGAATTAGTAACTTCCCAAAACCAGATTCTGTAATTAAAGTATTTCCATTTGGCAATCTAACAGCTCCACCCAAAATAGGAGAATATATTTCAGAATCTGTAAATCCAAAAAAACTTCAGGTTCATTATTGGTGTCAGGAATTAAATTAAGTTGGATTTCCAAATCTATAAACGTAAGATTACCTCCTTTCTTAAGATTTTCACCACTATTTAGATATGGCTTTTTGAATAGTTGTACTATGGTCAATTATCCAAACTTCATTGAAAAAATTTACGCTTAAATAAATAATATCATTTACGGCATCGTAGTCTATCCCATTAGCATGCATTATGTTTCCATTGGAGTTGCTCCCATTTCCAAGCAGAACGCATGGCATCATCTAAAGATAATTCTGTTTTCCAACCTAATTCTTCATTTGCTTTTGTTGTATCTGCGTAAGCCGAAATAATATCACCCTCTCTTCTTCCTACAATTTTATAATTTAGTTTTTTACCCGAAACACGTTCAAAAGATTGAACAACTTCTAATACCGAACTTCCTGTTCCTGTTCCTAAATTAAATGTTTCATAGTTAGATTTATTTTTATTTTGCAACAAACGTCCAAGTGCAATCACATGTGCTCTTGCTAAATCTACAACATGAATATAATCACGAATACAAGTTCCATCTGGCGTTGGATAATCATCTCCAAAAATTGAAAGTTCTTCACGAATTCCAATACCTGTTTGCGTAATATATGGTACTAAATTTTGCGGAACACCAATTGGTAATTCACCTATTTTAACAGATTCATGCGAACCAACTGGATTGAAATAACGTAGCGCAATTGCTCTTAAACTTGGTGTTACCATACAAGTATCTTGAATAATTTCTTCACCCATTTGCTTTGTATTTCCGTAAGGTGATTCCGCTGGTTTTACTGGTGCGTTTTCTGTTATTGGCATTTCATCAGCTTGCCCGTAAACAGTACATGACGAACTAAATATAAAGCTTGCCTCTGGTAATTTTTTTAATTCTTTAAGAATATAAACCAAAGTAGAAATATTGTTTTCATAGTACAGTAATGGTTCTTGCACACTTTCTCCGACAGCTTTACTTGCCGCAAAATGAATAACTCCTTTTATGTCGTTATGCTTTTTGAAAAAAGATTCAACATCCTTTTTATCTTTTAAATCTAAATTTTCATAAATTGGAGTTTTCCCAGTAATGGAAACAATTCCGTCTAAAACTTCTATAGATGAATTTGATAAGTTATCAATAATAACAACTTCATAACCTTCATTTTGTAACGCTACAACTGTGTGCGACCCAATAAACCCTAATCCACCAGTAACTAATATTTTATCCATTTATAAATTTTATAATTGTTGATGTGATATATTCAATTTGTTCGTCATCTAATTCAGTATGCATTGGTAAAGATATAACGCTTTTCACTAAGTGATTCGTTACCGTAAAATCGTCTTCATTATATCTTGAATCTAAATATGCTTTTTGTTTGTGCAACGCAATTGGGTAATATACACCACAAGGTATTTCTTTTTCATTTAAATGTTGCGCTAAAGCGTCTCTATCAATACCATTCAATTTTAATGTATATTGATGAAATACGTGACTATCTTCACTTCCATTTCTAAATGGTATTTCAATTTCATTTACACCCTCAAAAGCTTTATCATACTTTTTAGCAGCTTCATTTCGTTTTTCACAATAATTATCTAAATGTGGTAATTTAACATCTAAAACTGCAGCTTGAATACTATCTAAACGAGAATTTACACCAACTACATCATGATGATAACGCACATACATACCATGATTCACTATACCTCTAATGATGTGAGCCAAATCATCATCATTTGTAAAAATAGCGCCTCCATCTCCATAACATCCAAGGTTTTTTGATGGAAAAAATGAGGTTGAAGATACATGACCAACTGTTCCTGCTTTAACTTTTTTACCATTTTTGTAGGTATAAGTAGCTCCAATAGCTTGCGCATTATCTTCAATAACATATAAATTATGTGCTTTAGCAATTTCCGTAATCGCTTCTAAATTTGCGCATTGTCCAAATAAATGAACTGGTACAATAGCTTTAGTTTTTGGTGTAATAGCTTTTTTTATAGCTTCAATATCTATATTAAAATCATCTGGATTTACATCAACTAAAACAGGAGTAAGATTAAGCAATGCAATAACCTCCACAGTTGCAGCAAAAGTAAAATCGGCTGTTATAACTTCATCACCAGGTTTTAAACCTAAACCCATCATTGCAATTTGCAAAGCATCGGTTCCGTTTGCACATGGAATAACATGTTTTACACCTAAATACTGTTCTAAATTTTTCTGGAACTCATGAACCTTTGGTCCATTTATAAATGTTGCATTTTCAATAACTTCTTGAATTGAAGGATTTACAACATCTTTTATTTGATTATACTGACCCTTTAGGTCAACCATTTGTATTTTTTTCATAAGTATCAAAATTACAAAATTCGCCCACGCTAAACAATGATTTTACTTTAAAGAAATGTATTTTAGCATCAAAGAAAAAAAATTGAGTCTCACTTATAACATTGGAATTAATTTACTGCATTTTGGCTTAAAATGTAGCTCTTCTTTTAACGAAAAAATAAAGCAAGGAGTAATTGGAAGGTCTGAAACTTTTAAGATTTTAGAAAAAAACTTAAATGTAAACGATAAAACACTTTGGTTTCATTGTGCTTCGTTAGGCGAATACGAACAGGGTCTACCTGTTTTTACTGCATTACGAAATCATTATCCAAACCATAAAATCATACTTAGCTTTTTTTCTCCATCAGGATACGAAATTCGTAAAAACTCACCTATTGCAGATATTGTTATATACCTGCCTTTAGACACAAAAAACAATGCTAACCGATTTATAGAAACTGTAAAACCAGAACTTACCGTTTTTGTTAAGTATGATATTTGGCCTAATTTTTTAAATAAATTAAAGTCTAAAAATTCACGAGCCATATTAATCTCTGCTGTTTTTAGAAAGAATCAAAGGTTTTTTAAATTCTATGGGAAAGAATTAAGACAAGCTTTATTTGCTTTCGAACATATTTTTACTCAAAATGAAGTTTCAAAAGATTTACTAAACACTATAAATTATCATCAAGTTACAGTTTCAGGCGATACGCGTTTCGATAGAGTTTCAAATCAATTAAAACAAAATAATTATTTAGACTTTATTGAATCATTTAAAAACAACAAATCATGTATTGTTGCAGGTAGTACTTGGGGTGAAGATGAATCTTTATTTATCAATTATATTAATTCTGAAGCTTCAAAAGATGTAAAATTTATTATTGCGCCTCATAACATTAATTCAGTACAAATACATCAGTTAAAAAGCAAACTAAATACAGAAACTATCCTATTTAGTGAAAAAGACGGAAAACAGTTATCAACTGCAAGCGTATTAATTATTAATACTATTGGTTTACTCTCAAAAACATATAGTTATGCAGATATTGCATATGTTGGCGGCGCTATAGGAACCACTGGTTTACATAATACTTTAGAACCTGCTGTTTTTGGCGTTCCTATTATTATTGGAAGCAATCATTCAAAATTCCCTGAAGCCAAATCCATGATTGACAATGGAGGTATGTTTTCAGTTTCTAACCAAAAAGAGTTTAATTTAATTCTAAATGAACTCATTAATAATGATAAAAAACGCAGCTTCACTGGTAACCAAAATGCGAATTACATTCAAAAAAATGCAGGTGCCGTCGTCCAAATACTCAATTACTTACGTATATAAGATGATTTTTGTAGCTTTTGTTAAAATTTTAACACAATCGTATTAGAGTTTGACAATAAGTTATTAAATTAGTAACCTAAACAATTACCCAATTGTTTAGAAAAATAAAATTAACACTAAAACAAAAACCATGAAAAAATTAATTTTAAGTTCAGCTTTATTATTAGCTTTGAGTTTATCTTTCACGTCTTGTAGAGACACAAAAAAAGCGGATGCTGCTGTAGAAGCTGCTGCTGATGCAACAGGTGATGCTGTTGAAGCTGCTGGTGATGCTGCTGACGCCGCAGGAGATGCAATTGAAGGAGCTGGTGATGCTGCCGGAGACGCTGTAGACGATGCTGTTGATGCTACTGGAGAAGCAGTTGATAAAGCTGTTGACGATGCTGGTGATGCAGTAGATAGTGCTGCTGATGCTGCAAAAGACAAAGTAAAAGAAGTAACTGGTCATTAATAAACCAATTATATCGAATTAAAAAAGGCTTCCAAATTGGAAGCTTTTTTTTATGCATTATTTAAATTCTTTAAAATAAAAAAAAGCCTCATCTAATAAAAGATAAGGCTTAGTACTGAAGACGGGACTTGAACCCGTACGTCCTAATGGACATTGGATTTTAAGTCCAACTCATTTGTATTCAAATG
>Ga0256845_1001364_pt1 | contig 19763 bp, 12 predicted proteins | sample RiftiametaG_FD_189101 | JGI IMG/M metagenome (GOLD analysis project Ga0256845, IMG submission 189101) | Tube worm associated microbial communities from hydrothermal vent at the East Pacific Rise, Pacific Ocean - Riftia | ecosystem: Host-associated > Annelida > Integument > Unclassified ...
TACCCCAGGCTTTTGACGGATTTACAATTCTCCATCTTTCAGATTTACACATAGATGGTATGGAAGGGATTGAGGATCGCATTTTACGTCTTCTACAGGGGAGAACCGTCGATATTTGCGTCCTGACCGGAGATTATCGAACAGAGCTGCATGGACTTCATAAACACATCATCCAGCGTCTGGATTATTTACTGAGTCGGATCGAGAGCCGCCATGGCTTTGTGGGGATTCTGGGCAACCATGACGGATGCCACATGGTCAACCCCATGGAGCAGCTTGGCATCCATATCCTCGTGAATTCAAGCTGTTGTCTCCATAAAGGCGACGAGTGTATCAGATTCATCGGCACTGATGATGTCCACTATTATTACACCGATCAGGCATTACATGCCCTGGAACATGCCGGTGATGACTTTTCAATCGCCCTGGTTCATTCTCCCGAACTGTACGATATGGCTGCTGTTATGGGAGTGGATTTATACCTGTGCGGTCACACTCACGCTGGTCAGGTATGCCTCCCGGGCGGGAAACCGATTCTCACCCATCTGAACCGGGGACGCAAATACTATCGTGGACATTGGACGTACTTAGAGATGCAGGGCATCACTCATGCCGGAGTAGGCACGTCAGGCATTCCGGTCCGGTTCAATACGCAGGGCGAAGTCTTGATTTATCGTCTACATCGGCAAAGCGAGCATAGAGAATAAATCCGGCTCTGTGATCCTGTCTATCCTGTTCATCCAGTCAAAAAATGCCAGAGTAATCACCCCTGACTGAAATAAAAACGTTTTGTGCTTGACAGATACCGACCTGCCCCCGAAAAGGGTGACAGAAAATGATGAGCGTCATCATTTCATTGAATATCATAAAAATAGCCAGACGTCACAACTCAGTATATGAAGTTTTCCGGCCATGTAGTCTGAACGATGTACCGACGAGTGTATGATTGAGCTACAAATTCAGGAGAAATACGCAGTATGGCATTTACTACACTCGGTCTTTCGGCCGAATTACTTCGTGCGGTTGCCGATCAAGGATACCGTAAACCCACCCCCATTCAAAAACAAGCGATCCCTCTTATCCTTCAAGGTAAAGATATTATGGCAGGCGCGCAAACCGGCACCGGCAAAACTGCTGGTTTTACCTTACCCCTCTTACAGCGGTTGAGCGGACAATATCAGCAAAAAGGGAAACGTCGCGTGCGAGCGTTGATCGTCACCCCTACCCGCGAACTTGCAGCCCAGGTTGAAGAGAGCGTGACAACTTACGGCAAGCACCTGTCACTGACCTCAACAGTCATTTTCGGCGGCGTCAAAATCAATCCTCAGATCAGCCAACTCCGCCGGGGAATCGATATTTTGGTCGCCACCCCCGGTCGTCTGCTGGATCACATCCAGCAAGGCACTCTGGATTTGTCTGGAGTTGAGATTCTGGTTCTGGATGAAGCCGACCGTATGCTCGACATGGGGTTTATTCGGGACATCCGGAAAATATTGGCGATTCTTCCCTCAAAACGACAGAGTCTCCTCTTTTTCGCAACGTTTTCCGATGAGATGAAAAAATTGGCCGATAGCCTCTTACGTTCACCGGTGTTGGTTGAAGTCGCCCGACGCAATACGGCTCAAGAGAGCATTGAACAAGTGATTCACCTTGTTGACCGGCAGCGCAAACGGGAATTGCTTTCATTTCTGATCGGTTCCCAAAACTGGCAGCAAGTGCTCGTTTTCACTCGAACCAAACATGGTGCGAATCGCCTGAGTCAACAGCTTGAGCGCGACGGAATCCGGGCAACCGCCATTCACGGCAATAAGAGCCAGGGAGCGAGAACAAAAGCTCTGGCAGACTTTAAACGTGGTGCTGTGCGCGTCCTGGTGGCGACGGATATTGCGGCGCGTGGACTTGATATTGATCAACTTCCCCATGTGGTGAATTTTGAATTGCCGAATGTGTCCGAAGATTACGTTCATCGCATCGGTCGTACCGGTCGCGCCGGCAGTGAAGGCAAAGCGGTTTCACTTGTCTGCATTGACGAGTATAAGCTCTTGCAAGACATTGAACGTCTCCTCAAGCGTAAGATTCCAAAAGAAGTGATCAGGGGCTATGAACCTGACCCTTCGATTCAGGCAGAGCCGATTCGGAAGGGGCGTCATGTTTCGCCCCAGCGATCAGGAAGACATGCTCAGCCCGCAAGACCTTCAGGTAAGACAGGCAGCAGCAGGCCAAAACGTCCGCCCCGTCACGGGCAGAGCGAACGCCACAAGCCCTCAATGACATCCTGGCGCGCCAGGAGTGTTGTATAATCGTTCTGGCAAAGGTTACGCAGATAGTATTCTATTGTTCGTTAATTTGGGTGAAACGACGCTGTCATTCAAACGAATTTTCCACGTATGGAAGATTCGTTTGAAAACTCCACTCAAATGTATTCCGCCCAGCTGCTTTCCTCTCGTTTCTCAGGACTCTCGTTTTCGTTATAGAAGAGAGCCGCATCGTCCCATAAACGTCATGATTATTAAAGCTGATTTCGCCTTGAGCATGGTTTTTAAGAATATATTGTGCATAAAATTTCTCAAGGCATCATTTTTCTCTAACTCACATTTTTTTATGAAGTTATCATGATTTCGTCATGAAATATGTTTCACAACAGGTTCTAAAACGCACAACTTCTTTTATTTTTCAAGAGAAATAGTTGACAAATATGTATATTCCAATATGATTATGCCGTATAACGTTCTATTCTCGTAAGCTGTGTTCTGTCTATTCACAAAAACGCTTTGATTCATTCAAAAATTGTTTGAGATAAGGAGAATGTGGTATGAGTGAATTATTATTTTTGGTTGGAGCCATCATTGGCGCCTTGGTGAGTTACTTCTTTTTGCAGTATAAGTATCAACATTTTCGGGGAAATGAGGACGGTCTGCTGGAACGCTTAGAAAAGGCTGAAATGCAGAATCGAGAGCTTGGCGCACAACTCTCACAGTGTAAGGGACAGGTGGAAAAGCTCAGAGGTTTTGAAGTGCAGGTTCAGCAGCAAGCAGAGGACTTGCGAACTGTCACTGACACATTAGCGTCTGCCGAACAGCAGATCGCAGCGTTGCAGGAACAACTCGCTTCAGCAGAGCGTGCGGAAGCTCTTGTTGATGAAGAGGCTCCTCAGCAGGACATTATCGAGGAATCCCAGCAGATCGAAGAAACCTCCGCCCCTGAACCTCCAGAGGAAAGTCCTTCTGTGGAAGAGGCGTCTGCTTCAGAGGACGAGTACCTGGCTGAAGAGCCTGTGGCGCAAGTTGAAGGATTTGTGACAGCGGAAGTGTCGGATGAGGGAGCGCGTTCAATCAAAACGGATGATTTGCGAAAAATCGAAGGAATTGGACCAAAAGTTGCCGGCATTTTACATGACGCTGGGGTCATGACATTTGATCAGCTTGCTCATACTGAAGTAAGCTTTTTGCGAACTGTTTTAGAGAAAGCTGGACCATCATTCAAAGGAATGACACCGGAAAGCTGGCCGGATCAGGCTGGTTTAGCTGCGAAAGGGGATTGGGAGGCTTTGAAGTCTCTCCAGGACCGACTTGATGGCGGCCGGTATAAAGTATCGTCGTAAATTATTGGGCTGGGTGACAGTCTGTTGTGAGGTTTTTTCATTTTTCGTCAAAAAGTTCTTGACATTTATCGGGAACTTTTCTTGAAGAGATTCAGTCAAGTTACGGGAAAAATTGTTTGTCTTCCTATAACACCTGATACAGTAAAGTTTTTTGCTAAAAATGGAAGTTTTAGCTTGACTATTTATGAGGGGTTTTATAGGGAGGAAGTCGTCTGCAATGTGCTGGTGTAGCTCAGGGGTAGAGCAGCTGATTTGTAATCAGCCGGTCGGGGGTTCAAATCCCTTCGCCAGCTTAAGCGTACAATCGAATTGATGGGGAGATACCCAAGCGGCCAAAGGGGGCAGACTGTAAATCTGTTGGCGGAGCCTTCGGAGGTTCGAATCCTCCTCTCCCCATTATTTTTTTTCTTGAAGAGTTGTAGGCGATAGCAGTACGACGTTTTTAGGAGTCGGGTGAGCTGCAAGCACGATTGTTTAGACCCACCCCTGGATGAAGTTGTATAGAAATAGGCGGGAATAGCTCAGTTGGCTAGAGCGTCAGCCTTCCAAGCTGAGGGTCGCGGGTTCGAGCCCCGTTTCCCGCTCCACGTTCCACCTCTGATCTTCTGCCGTAAAACGTCTTTTCGTCCCTGTATCATTGATGTCAGGTGCAGTGTATCGGTGGCTTTTCGCGGGAATGGACGTGGTCAGGTTTTTTTGCCCACGTAGCTCAGTTGGTAGAGCACTTGCATGGTAAGCAAGCGGTCACCAGTTCAAGTCTGGTCGTGGGCTTTATTCTTCTATAGTACAACGTACATCCTGTTTGTTCAATGTCCCCTTGGGGTGAGGGGTGTTTATTCGTACGTGTGCCTGACAGATTTTTTTTAACATCTGTCTTTTTTTAGTGTTAAAATATTGACATTGGTTGAAGACCTAATGTATACTTTCTAACTTAATCTAAAAGTATTTAGGTTAATGGAGGGAATGAAGTAATGGCAAAAGCAAAATTTGAACGGACCAAACCCCATGTGAATGTGGGGACCATCGGACATGTGGATCATGGGAAGACAACGTTGACTGCGGCGATTACGGAAGTGCTGGCAAAGAAAGGACTGGCCGATTACGTGCCCTTTGACTCCATTGATAAAGCCCCGGAGGAACGGGAACGGGGGATTACCATCGCGACGGCGCATGTGGAATATCAGACGGAGACCCGGCACTATGCGCATGTGGATTGTCCGGGACATGCGGATTACGTGAAAAACATGATCACCGGCGCGGCGCAGATGGACGGGGCGATCCTGGTGGTGAGCGCGGCCGATGGGCCGATGCCGCAGACGCGGGAACATGTGTTGCTGGCGCGGCAGGTGAATGTGCCGTACATCGTGGTGTTTCTGAACAAAGTGGACATGGTGGACGATGAGGAATTGTTAGAGTTGGTGGAGTTGGAAGTGCGGGAGTTGCTGAGCGAGTATGATTTTCCGGGAGACGACATTATCGTGGTGAAAGGCTCAGCGTTGAAGGCGTTAGAGAGTGGCGACCCGGAGAGTGCGGAGACGCAGTGCATTTTTGAGTTAATGGCTGCGATAGATTCGGAGATTCCGTTGCCGGAGCGGGATATTGATAAACCGTTCCTGATGCCGGTGGAAGACGTGTTCAGTATTTCCGGGCGCGGGACAGTGGCGACCGGGCGGATTGAGCGAGGCGTGATAAAAGTCGGGGAAGACGTCGAGATCGTGGGAGTAAAGGAGACGCGCAAGACGGTGGCGACCGGGGTTGAGATGTTCCGGAAGTTGTTGGACGAGGGGCAGGCCGGCGATAACGTGGGGGTGTTGCTGCGAGGCGTGAAACGGGATGAGATTGAGCGGGGGCAGGTGTTAGCGAAGCCGAAGAGTATCACGCCGCATACGAAGTTCAAAGCCGAGATTTATGTGTTGTCGAAAGATGAAGGAGGGCGGCATACGCCGTTTTTCAATGGGTATCGTCCGCAGTTTTTTTTCCGGACGACAGATGTGACCGGGTCCGTGACGCTGCCGGAGGGGATTGAGATGGTGATGCCCGGGGATAATGTGTCGATTGAGGCCGCGTTGATTACGCCGATTGCGATGGAGAAAGAGTTGCGGTTTGCCGTGCGTGAAGGGGGCCGGACAGTTGGTGCCGGTGTCGTCGCTGAAATTATTGAATAAGTCTCGAACGGTCAACGATGGTTGGTAATGCAACTGTTACCAGCCATCGTTTTCTCCTCGATAGCTGGTTATTATGCGTGACATCATTACCTTAGCCTGCACGGAGTGTAAGCGTCGGAATTATACGACGACGAAAAACAAAAAAAATACTCCAAAAAAATTAGAATTGAAGAAGTATTGCAAGTTTGATCGGAAACACACGCTCCATCGCGAAACAAAGTAGTGTGGGTTCCTGTGAGAATATTGCTCGTGTGTATGTATATACAGGCCAGTAGCTCTAATGGCTAGAGCACCGGACTCCAAATTCGGGTGTTGGGGGTTCGAATCCCTCCTGGCCTGTTATTTTTTTGTGTACAGAACGTATCTGATGTTTTGTTCGTTCTGGCATGTATAACGTGAAATATATTTTAGGTGTTGCTAAAATATTATGAAAAAACTAATCCAATTCCTCAAAGAAGCTCGTGTAGAATTGAAGAAGGTTTCCTGGCCAACCCGGAAAGAAGTGATCGCTTCGACAACGCTGGTAATTGTCGTTTCTGTGCTCGCTGGATTATTTTTAGGGGCTCTTGATGTCGTTTTCTTTCGTTCAGTCTATGGGCTGATTAGTTGGCTTGGGATGTAATCCCGTTCGAGAGTGTGATATGGAACAAAAATGGGCATATTTCAAAGAACAAGAGTACCAACATTTTGTGGCTCGCTTTCCCCATCTGGAGGATGTCTTACATCCGATTCAGGAAGAAGGCAGTGACAAGGTGCGTATCAATGTCGACGAACTCTCGGATGAGCAACGGGCTGCTTTTGATGATGAGGCGTTTCGTGAACTGAAAAGCCATATCCATAGATGGTATGTCATCCATACATATTCTGGATATGAAAAAGTTGTGAAAGACAACTTAGAGCAGCGATTACGAACGATTGGGTTGTCTGCGCGCGTTTCGGATATTCTTATTCCTACTGAAGATGTGATGGAAGTGAAAGGTGGGAAAAAGCAGGTCTTCACAAAACGGTCGTTCCCAGGATACGTCTTTGTTAAAATGGAAGTCGACGATGAAGTGTGGTATGCTATCCGTAATACTCCAAAAGTTTCAGGATTTGTGGGCGGAGCAAAACCCGCACCTCTCCTGGATTCGGAAATTGATGCGATCCTGAAACAGATGAAGGAAACTTCAGAACGTCCTCAACCCAAAGTTTTGTTTGAACAAGGAGAATCTGTCCGGATTATTGATGGTCCGTTTAGTAATTTTACGGGAGTTGTTGATAATATCTATCCTGAGCAAGGAAAATTAAAGGTCATGGTCACCATTTTTGGACGTTCGACGCCGGTAGAACTCGAGTTTGGACAAGTAGAAAAGGGTGAAAGCTAAGGATTGTTGATTGTTGATCGTTGATGGTTGATTGATGTGCTCAATCGCCAATCACCAATCGCCAATTCTCAATCTGAAATGTGATGGCAAAAAAAGTCTTAGCGTTAGTCAAATTACAAGTTCCTGCGGGGCAGGCAAACCCCTCTCCTCCGGTTGGTCCGGCGCTTGGTCAGCATGGCGTGAATATCATGGAATTCTGTAAAACCTTTAATGCCAGAACTCAGGGGCAGGAAGGGTTGATTATTCCTGTGGTGATTACGGTTTTTGCTGATCGTACGTTCACCTTTGTGACAAAAACTCCTCCCGCTGCTGTGTTGTTAAAACGGGCTGCCGGAGTTGCCAAAGGCTCGGGTGAACCGAATCGGACGAAAGTGGGGCAGGTGACCAAGGCGCAGGTTCAGGAAATTGCTGAAACCAAAATGCCTGATTTGAATGCCAAGAATATTGAGGGAGCTATGCGTATTGTCGAAGGGACTGCGCGGAGTATGGGGCTGAATGTCGTAGATTAAATCCCATATAGACACGGCAGGCAGGAGGTAGGAGGTTGTGAAATTCGCCGTCTGACTACCTGGTGTTTTGTCGTCGAAAGAAGGTTATGTCAAAAAACGGAAAGAAGTATCGTGAAGCCATTCAGAAGATAGACCCGGAGCGGAAGTATGGTCTTGAAGAGGGGCTGAAGCTGTTGAAAGAGGTCTGTTTTGCCAATTTTGACGAAACAATTGATATTGCTGTTCGCTTAGGCGTCGACCCCCGGAAAGCCGATCAAATGGTCAGAGGATCAGTGACGTTACCGCATGGAACCGGAAAGTCTGTGACAGTTCTGGTGTTTGCAAAGGGTGAAAAGGAAAAAGAGGCCCTTGATGCCGGAGCTGATTTTGTTGGGGCCGATGATATGGCAGAAAAGGTTCAGGGGGGCTGGCTGGGATTTGACCGAGCCATTGCCACGCCTGATATGATGGGCGTCGTCGGAAAACTTGGTCGTGTGTTGGGGCCTCGTGGTCTGATGCCGAACCCTAAGTCTGGAACCGTCACCTTTGACGTGGCGCAGGCAGTGAAAGATGTGAAAGCCGGGCAGGTCGAATTTCGTGTCGAAAAAGCTGGAATTATTCACTGCCCTATCGGGAGACGGTCGTTCTCCGCCGAATACCTTATTGGGAATGCGCAGGCGTTGCTCGAAACGCTATTGCGCATGAAACCTGCCACGACTAAGGGACAGTATGTTCGGAGTGTCACGATTTCCTCTACTATGGGAATTGGAATTAAATTAGATCCGATGACGGCCATCTCCGGCTTGCGATAAAAAAAATTGAGGCTGGTTGTTGATATGTGGTGATGTTGTTCAACAGGTATCAATAATCATACCTCAATCGTTGTTGTGAACAAAACCGAAAAACAAAATAGTGTACAACAAATCGAAGAACGTTTCAAAGGAAGTTCTTCCGCGATTTGTATCGATTTTCTCGGGGTCGGCGTTGAGAAAATCAACCGGTTTCGTCGTGAGCTTCAGGAGACATCTGGCGAGTATCAGGTCGTCAAGAATACCTTGGCGCGACGGGCTGTTGAAAAAACGGATTTTCAAGAATTGCGCCAGTTTTTTGTTGGCCCGACAGGTGTCGTGTTCTGTCCCGGTGAGGTCGCGGACGCCGCAAAGGTGGTTTCGAAATTTGCTGAAGGGGATAAAACGTCAGAAGTCATCAAAATTAAGGGCGGAATAGTAGAAGGAACGATTTTTGATGCTGCGGGTATTCAAAAGGTTGCGACGCTGCCGCCACGTCAGGAACTGCTCTCTCAACTCGTTGCAGGCTTACAAGCTCCGATCAGTGGATTGGTTGGGACATTGCAAGGGGTTGTGAACGAATTTGTGTATACGCTCCAGGCAATCGCCGATAAAAAATCGTCAGAAGCCGGGGAAAATTAAAAGTTTAACATGTTTTTACTTTAGTCACTTCAAAAAGAGCTCAGGTTGCGGGTGACGGGTTGTGGACGTGACGTCCTTAATAGTAGGCAACACGTACTACGCAGCAATGGGGCTTCAGATAGAGGTAAGTATAAAATGGCTGACATGACAATGGAAGATGTATTGGCATATATTGATAGCATGACCGTGCTCCAATTAAATGAAATGGTTGAAGCCTTAAAAGATAAATATGGCGTGACCGCGGCGGCTCCTGTCGTGGTTGGCGCAGTGGCTGGCGGCGATGCCCCGGCAGCGGCAGAACAAACTGAATTTGACGCCGTATTGGTTGGTATTGGCGATAAGAAAATCCAGGTGATTAAAGAGGTTCGCGCCATTACCGGACTTGGACTGAAAGAAGCGAAGGCTCTTGTTGATAGCGCACCGACGAACGTGAAAGAAGGGGTGTCGAAAGAGGAAGCTGAGGAAATTAAAGCGAAAATCGAAGCCGTTGGCGGCGCAGTTGATGTGAAGTAATCTGTTATCTGCGCGGTGAAGTTGTTGAGGAATGTGACGGGACGGGTGTGACGTCACATTCCTTCACTATTATTTCCCAAAGAGTTCTGGTGTACAAAATATTTATTAGGAAGTTGACCGATAAAGGAGAGTGTGAAGAACAACTCACGTGGTAAGAAAATTTCTTTATTACAAACTTATTAAACCTGTGTATGTCTTGTTAATAGAGCTGATGCCAGGGATTCTATTCGGAACTGTTCCGGAGAAAATGTTCTCTGCATTCGAAGCTCTATTCTTGTGTTTGCCTGAGGTAAGCCGATATTCTGTTTGAAATCTTGTACAACTATGCAGACCAAGGGGCAGTGAATAGTGAGTCAGCAGTTTTTCTGACTACTACCCGTCTGTTCTTTTCCCAGGGCCCTGCGTGAAAAAAGTATGCAAGAACATATAGAAATAATAAAAGAAAAAGAAGGAAGAACGGCATTGTCTGCAAAAGGAATGCTGATACATGCGAATAGTGCCGGGACATATTCTGTTGAAGGGCTTGGCGAAACCGTTCGGCGGCGATTGGATTTTGGGAAAATCCCGATCATTCTGGATATTCCAAACCTGATAGAGGTGCAGCAAAAATCGTATGAGCGGTTCCTCCAGTTAGATATCCCTCTCGATGAACGTGAGGATGTCGGATTACAGGAAATTTTTAAGTCGGTGTTTCCGATTTCCGATTACAATGACATTGCGCTTCTGGAGTTTGTCAGCTATAGTTTTGGGAAACCCAAATATAGCGCGACCGAATGTCGTGAACGTGGAATGACCTATTCGATCCCCCTGAAAGTCACGGTACGCCTTGTGACGTGGGATGTGGATATCGAGACCAACAGTAAGTCGATTCGTGATATTAAGGAGCAGGATATTTATTTTGGCGAAGTTCCGATGATGACCCCGAAAGGGACCTTTATTATCAATGGAACCGAGTGATCCGTGGTGAGTCAGATGCACCGTTCCCCTGGTGTGTTTTTTGATCATGACAAGGGAAAAGGACATTTCAGCGGGAAAATTTTATATAGCTGCCGTGTCATTCCCTATCGTGGGTCATGGCTCGAGTTTGAATTTGATTATCGTGATTATTTGTATGTTCGGATTGATAAAAAACGAAAACTTCTTGTCAGTACCTTTTTGCGGGCACTTCAGAGCGCTGTTGACGAAGAACGTCGTCTGGCGGAAGAACGGGGCGACGAAGCGATCGGACTGCCAGACCTGAGTTCAACCGAACATATTCTCCGGAATTTTTATGACACCATTACCTTTGAATTTGATGATATTGATCGCACTGTTGGTGATTCGTGCTCTGTCGATCTGGGGGTTCATCTTCGAGTGTCAACATCTGACGCCTTGAGTGAGTTTTTGAGAAGCTATCTCGCAACCAAAGAGGTTGTGGCGGATGATGGAACTGTGATTATTCGGCAAGGGAAAAAAATTACGAAAAAGGTGTTACGATTGAGTAAAACCTATGGAATGACCAAAATTCCTGTCGCCTCCGAAGCGCTCATTGGAACGGTGTCCGCGCGGGATGTTATCGATCCTGAAACCGGCGAAGTGTTGCTTGAATGTAATGAAGAGATTACGCAGGACAATCTTTCTCATCTGTACCAGTCCCCGATTCGGCAGATCGAAGTGCTCCTGATTGATAAGTCGGTTGGTGGCGATGCGCTGAGTAATACCTTTATGAAAGACGGTGTGCGCACCGTGACAGATGCGCTGCTCGACATTTATCGGACTTTGCGTCCCGGCGATCCGCCCACAGAAGAGAGCGCGATGAAGTTGTTCCTGAACCTCTTTTTTAATTCTGATCGATACGATCTCTCCAAAGTTGGCCGTTTGAAAATTAATGAGAAATTACGCTTAGAAAAAACCGTCGATGAGCGGACGCTGGATGTTGAAGATTTGTTGGCTATTGCCCAATATATGCTCAAACTGCGCATGGGAGAAGGGGAAATTGATGATATTGACCATCTCGGAAACCGCCGGGTTCGGTCGGTCGGAGAATTGCTTGAAAATCAATTCCGCATGGGACTGGTGCGTGTCGAACGGGCCACGAAAGAACGGATGAGTTTGCAGGAACTTGATACCGTCATGCCGCACGATCTCATCAATGCTAAGCCGGTGATGAGCGCTGTGAAGGAATTCTTCGGAAGCAGTCAGCTTTCACAGTTTATGGACCAAACAAATCCGCTCTCTGAATTGACTCATAAACGCCGTTTGAGCGCCCTTGGCCCTGGAGGACTCAGTCGGGAACGGGCTGGGTTTGAGATGCGCGACGTCCATTCCACTCACTATGGCCGAATTTGTCCGATTGAGACCCCGGAAGGGCCGAACATCGGCTTGATTGCCTCGTTGAGTACCTATGGCAGTATTAATGATTATGGGTTTATTGAAACACCCTATCGTAAAGTTGAGGATGGGCGCGTCACAAACACTATCGAATATCTCTCAGCCTTTAAAGATGAGCAGTATATCATTGCTCAGGCGAATGCCCCTATTGATCAAGACGGAAATTTTTTGAATGACCGTATTTCCGCTCGGGCTGGCGGAGATTTTGTCATGGCGGCCCCGGAGCACGTCAACTATATGGATGTCTCGCCAAAACAGTTGGTGAGTGTATCAGCCTCATTGATTCCTTTTCTTGAGCACGATGATGCTAACCGCGCGTTGATGGGGTCGAACATGCAGCGACAGGCCGTACCGTTGCTCAAACCGGAAGCTCCTCTGGTAGGAACCGGGATGGAAGCGCTGGCTGCGCGTGATTCAGGAGCGGTGATTATTGCGAGACGTTCCGGGGTTGTGGAAAGTGTCGACTCCCGGAGCATTGTCGTCAAAGTTGATGATCAGGTTGATGCCGAGGATGCAATGAAGGATATGCGTAAATATGCGGCATTCCGGCTGCCTTCCTTTGAAGATGGAGATGAAGACGAGGAATCCAGGATTGTTGACCGATATGAATTATTGAAATTCCAGAGATCGAACCAGAATACCTGCATCAACCAACGGCCTCTTGTGAAAATTGGCGACCACGTAAAAGCCGGACAGATTATCGCAGATGGATTCTCTACAGACAAAGGCGAACTCGCGTTAGGGCGCAATGTGCTGGTGGCCTTTATGCCCTGGGGAGGGTATAATTTTGAAGATGCCATCTTAATGAGTGAACGGGTGGTGAAAGATGACTTTTTTACCTCGATCCACATCGAAGAGTGTGATATTGAAGCCCGCGATACGAAGCTCGGACGCGAAGAAATCACCCGTGATATTCCGAATGTTGGCGAAGATGCCTTGAGTAATCTCGATGAAAGTGGTATTGTCCGAATTGGGGCCGAAGTCAAACCAGGGGATATTCTGGTTGGAAAGATTTCTCCGAAAGGTGAAACCCATCTGGCGCCGGAAGAAAAATTGTTGCGCGCGATTTTCGGGGAAAAGGCCGGTGATGTGAAAGATGCGTCATTACGGACGCCGCAGGGCGTGAGAGGCATTGTGATCGATGTGAAGGTTTTTTCACGGAAAGGGGTTGAGAAGGATGATCGGTCACAGAGTATTGAAGACGCTGAAATTGCCAAAATTGCCCGGGACTATCAAGATGAAATCCAGATTGTGCGTGATGAATTGCGGAAAAAAATCATTCATCGGTTAAAGGGAAAAACGATCGCGAAGGATCATTACCCTGAAGAGTTCAGCCGAAAAACGGGTTCCGAGGATGGGCTTCACGATGAGGAGCTTGACGTTACTCCGAAATCAAAATCCCCGATCTTTCGAAAGGGTGACATCATTACGCCTGACATGTTAACCAATATTTCGGTGGATGATCTTGGGAAAATAAAAATCCAGGAAATCCAGGATGTTCGCGATGAGATCGAAGCGCTTCAGGAAAATGCGATGGACCAGATTCATATTCTTGAAACGATTATGAACGAGAAAACCAGCAAGCTCCGTACAGGAGATGAACTCCCGCCTGGCGTGGTGAAGCTGGTGAAGGTCTATATCGCGATGAAACGCCGGCTTTCGGTTGGAGATAAAATGGCTGGACGGCATGGAAATAAAGGCGTCGTCTCGAATATTGCTCCTGTTGAAGATATGCCGTATCTCCCTGATGGAACCCCTGTTGATATTGTGTTGAACCCGCTGGGCGTGCCGTCTCGTATGAATGTGGGACAAATTTTGGAAACCTGTCTTGGCTGGGCCGGCAAACGTTTTATGGAGACCCTGCATCGCTATATCGCCTGGATGGAAACGCCTTTCTTTGACATCAGCCGCCAGGACTGCGAGTTTGCAGAACTCTGCGACTCTTTGGAGGCCGACCATGGTGATGTGAATGAAAAGCGTTTCAGAGAAGTTGCGACAGAGCGTTTACGGGATGTTCTTCTGAAGATTTATGATGGTATTCGGAAAGACGAGACAGTCACCCGCTATTTAGAGGATGGAAGCGCTGAAGGTCTCTTGACCCTTGCCCACGCGATTAAAGATGATGTGTTTTTTGCAACCCCTGTGTTTGATGGAGCCTCAGAAGAATCTGTGAAGCAAAAATTGAGAGACGCCGGGTTAAACTCCACTGGGAAATTACGCTTATATGATGGGAAAAGCGGCGAAGCGTTTGAGCAGGAAACGACAGTCGGATATATCTACATGGTGAAATTATCCCATCTGGTGGATGATAAGATGCACGCCCGGTCTATTGGGCCTTATTCGCTCGTGACCCAACAACCACTTGGTGGAAAAGCTCAGTTCGGTGGACAGCGCTTTGGTGAGATGGAAGTATGGGCGCTTGAAGCGTACGGAGCCGCCTATAATCTGCAGGAATTGTTGACGGTGAAGTCGGATGATGTGGTTGGACGAACCAAGATTTATGAATCAATCGTAAAAGGTCAGCATACCCTTGAGCCGGGAATTCCCGAATCGTTTAATGTGTTGGTCAAAGAGTTGCAGAGCCTTGGCCTGGACATTGAATTGATGCAAGAGTGAGTGTCATGAAGTGAGCTAAAGTGGCTCAAGTTATGGGTTAAAAGTGTTTCAACGTGAGTTACTTGTAACGTGAGTCACTTTCAACTTTAGTCACTTTAACTTACTTTATCTAACTATGCACGATTTTTTAGAATTATTTAAACGCTCAACGAGTGAAACGGATTTTGATGCGATTCGGATTTCAATTGCTGCTCCTGAAAAAATCCGGGAATGGTCATACGGAGAGGTCAAAAAATCTGAAACCATCAATTACCGAACATTTAAGCCTGAACGTGATGGCTTGTTTTGTGCGAAAATTTTTGGACCGGTTAAGGACTGGGAATGCCTGTGTGGAAAGTATAAGCGGATTCGTCATCGAGGAGTTGTCTGCGAAAAATGTGGCGTCGAAGTGACGCAGTCGAAAGTTCGACGCGAGCGGATGGGGCACATTGAACTGGCCTGTCCGGTGTCGCATATCTGGTTTTTTAAAGGGCTGCCGAGCCGAATCGGCCAGTTGCTCGATATGCCGGTCAAAAAACTGGAAACGATCCTCTATTTTGAAAACTATGTGGTGTTGGAGCCTGGAGACACGAATTTAGATGAGAAGCAGTTGCTCTCAGAAGAACAATACCGCCTGCTGACTGAAGACCCCGACTATTCCGGACGGTTTAAGGTGGGGATCGGGGCTGAAGCCATTCGGGAACTGCTCCGAAAGATCGAGGTCGAACCTCTGGCGAAAGAGCTCCGTGAACAACTGAAAATAGAGAAATCCATTCAGAAAAAGAAAAAACTGACAAAACGCCTGAAAGTTGTTGAAGCGTTTCGAAAATCCGGCAGTGCTCCTGAATTCATGATTTTCGAAGTCATTCCAGTGATTCCCCCCGAACTTCGGCCACTGGTTCCTCTTGATGGTGGGCGATTTGCCACGTCAGATTTAAACGATTTGTATCGCCGGGTGATTAACCGAAATAACCGCCTGAAACGGTTGCAGGAGCTGAAAGCCCCAGAAGTGATCATCCGAAATGAGAAACGGATGTTGCAGGAATCCGTGGATGCCTTGTTCGATAATGGCCGACGTGGACGGGTTTTGCGCGGCTCGAAAAATCGTCCGTTAAAATCGTTGAGCGATATGTTGAAAGGGAAACAAGGTCGTTTCCGTCAGAACCTGCTCGGGAAGCGTGTTGATTATTCCGGGCGTTCCGTGATTGTGGTCGGTCCTGAGTTGAAGCTTCATCAATGTGGGTTGCCTGAAAAAATGGCCATGGAACTGTTCAAACCCTTTGTCTTCCAGAAGCTTCAGGAACGAGGGTATGCTACGACGATTAAAAATGCGCAGAAGATGGTCGAACGTGAGACCACTGAAGTGTGGGAAGTGCTGGAAGAGGTGGTCAAAGACCATCCTATCCTGCTGAACCGTGCGCCAACCCTGCATCGTGCCGGTATTCAGGCCTTTGAACCGGTGCTTGTGAATGGAAAAGCCCTTCGGATCCATCCGTTGGTCTGCGCGGCATTTAATGCGGATTTTGACGGCGATCAGATGGCCGTGCATGTGCCCCTCTCGATTGAAGCGCAGATTGAGGCAAAAATACTGATGATGGCGACCAGCAACTTGCTTTCTCCGGCTCATGGCGGCCCCTTAGCCCTTCCGTCGCAGGATATGGTGCTTGGCATCTATTACATGACGAAAGAAGTGCCTCACAAAGACATCTTGCGGTACGTGATGCCTGGTGAACGTGCTGCTGACAGCGCCCTTCTCGCTCTGGGGGATTTGCAGCGTGACGCTGATGAGTCGCTTTTCTCTGCAATGAGCGGCTTACACCTTGCTCAGCAGGATGGACATGTGATTGTTCTGGATATACAAGCGCATGGACCCGCTGACCAGAGTGGGTTATCTGTCGGTGCTGTGGTGAAAGAGGTGAATGGGGTTCCGGTTTCAACCTTAACCGATTGCCGCCGAGCCTCGCTGCCGAAAGTCTTTGCATCGTTCCAGGAAGCGATCATGGCTTATAACGACCGACGGGTTGGGCTGCTCGATTCAATCCGGGTTCGGATGGCAGACAACGGGAAAGGAACCCGCTCGAAATTGCTGAGTACAACGGTAGGACGCGTCCTGTTCAATCGAATTCTTCCTGAAGAGTTCGGGTTTGTGAATAAACAGATGGATAAGAAGACCATTGGGCGAATGATTTCTGACATTCACCTGAATTATGGAAGTGAAGTGACCGTTGATATTCTCGATAAGCTCAAAGCGATCGGATTTAAATACTCGACCATCTCTGGTCTGTCAATTGGTATTGACGATATGCAGGTTCCCGGCAAAAAGGTCGAACTCATCCAACAGGCTCAGCATGAAGTCGCGGAGGTGTACGATCAATATAATAATGGAGTGATCACGAATGGTGAACGTTATAATAAGGTGATCGATATCTGGTCGAAGGTCACGGAAGAAGTTGCTGAGGAGATGTTTGCCGAATTGGAACGTTCGGAGGAACGTGAAGCCAGCCTGGCCGGAGCCGGTGGGTTTAAAGATTACGACCTGGATGCGGTTATCCAGCAGAATGCCGACTTTAATCCTATTTTTATGATGGCTGATTCCGGTGCTCGGGGTAGTCGTCAGCAAATTCGACAGTTAGCCGGTATGCGCGGATTGATGGCAAAACCGTCCGGTGAAATTATCGAGACGCCAATTACGGCGAATTTTCGTGAAGGTCTGAGCGTGCTTCAGTACTTTATCTCGACGCATGGAGCGCGGAAAGGGTTGGCGGATACCGCATTGAAAACCGCTGACTCCGGATATTTAACCCGACGTCTGGTTGATGTCTCTCAGGATGTCACGGTAGCAGAACATGATTGCCACACGATCGATGGTATCTATGTGACGCCAATTGTTGAAGGTGGCGAAGTGATCGAATCGCTGCAGGATCGTATTGTTGGACGAGTGGTCCTTGACGACATCCTGCATCCGGTCACTGGGGCTGTGTTGGTTCATGCCAATCAATTAATTGATGATGAACTGGCTGAAAGAATTGAGAACGCCGGCCTGACTGAGGTGAGAATCCGCTCTGTACTGACATGTCAATCGAAACGCGGCGTCTGTGCGCTTTGTTATGGAAGTAATCTCTCGACTCGCCGTCTGGTGAATCTTGGTGAGGCTGTCGGGATTATTGCAGCCCAGTCGATTGGGGAGCCTGGAACACAGTTGACTATGCGGACGTTCCATATCGGTGGGACTGCGAGTGCTGTCATGGAACAATCGACCCTGATCGCTCGTCGGAGCGGCACGATCCAATTTCATGACGTCAATTATGTCGAGAATCGGGAGAAAAAGCTTGCGGTTCGCTCAAAAGGGGGGGTTATCGGCATTGTGCGTGATGATAATGGGATGGAAGATACCTATCCTCCGCTAGTGTATGGGGCAACGCTCCTCGTGAAAGAAGGTGAGCAGGTTGAAGAGGGGCAGGAAATTGCCCGTTGGGACCCGTTTACCACGCCGATTATTGTTGAGGTGGAAGGTGAATCAACCGTTGTATTGCGTGATGTGGTTGAAGGCAGTACGATGCGGGAGGAAGTGGACGAAGTGACTGGTTTGACCACCAAGGTAATTGTTGATTCGACTGATGAACGGTACCAACCGCGCTTTATTCTTAAAAATATTGAGGGGAAAAACACGGACCAAAAACTGTTACCGACCGGCGCCAACTTACAAGTGAGTGACGGGACTGTGGTCTTTGCCGGTGATATTATCGCCAAAATTCCTCGAGACACGACGAAGACTAAAGATATTACCGGAGGGTTGCCGCGAGTTGTTGAATTATTCGAGGCCCGTAAGCCGAAAGAACCGGCGACAATAAGTGAAATTGACGGCGTCGTTCACTTCGGAGAAGTGTCACGTGGTATGAGGAAAGTCATCGTGACAAATGACAAGGGAGATGAACGGGAATATTCCATTCCTCGTGGAACTCATATTAATGTACGTGAAGGAGACCCGGTGAAAGCTGGTGAACCCTTGATGGATGGCCCGTCAGACCCCCACGATATTCTCCAGGTGCTTGGCGCGAAAGAGGTGCAGAAATATCTGGTGGATGAAGTGCAGCAAGTCTATCGGTTACAAGGGGTCAGCATTAATGATAAGCACATTGAAGTGATTGTCCGACAGATGCTGCGGCGTGTGAAAATTTCGAATCCGGGCGATACGGTATTCCTGCTGGATGAGTATGTTGATCGCTTTGTGTTTAATGAAGAAAATGAACGCGTGATCGCTGAAGGTGGAGAACCGGGAAGTGGGCGTCCGTTATTGCTGGGTATTACGGTTGCATCGCTCAGTACTGACAGTTTTCTTTCGGCGGCATCGTTCCAGGAAACGACACGTGTGCTCACTGAATCGGCGATTTCTGGCAAACTCGATGATTTACGAGGTCTGAAAGAAAACGTGTTAGTTGGTCGTTTGATTCCGGCGGGGACGGGAGAACGCCAATATCGCCGGAGAAAACTGGAAGTGACCTCATCGCTTGATGCTTTTGCTGCGTAAACGCTCTTTCGATGAGAAAAAGCTTGACAAGCAAGAGAGGGGTTGCTAGGCTTTGCGAACTCTTGCAGGGATGGTTATAAGTTCAATAAAAACAATGTGTTAGGAGAAGTAAGATATGCCTACTATTCATCAATTGGTTAGGAAAGGCCGTAAAAAAATCGGCTCTAAGTCAGACAGTCCGGCTTTGCGAGCATGCCCGCAGAAACGAGGAGTGTGTGTGCGCGTGTATACATCGACTCCGAAAAAACCAAACTCTGCTCTTCGGAAAGTTGCCAGGGTTCGTTTGACAAACGGTATTGAAGTGACCACATATATCCCCGGGATCGGACATAATCTCCAGGAGCACTCGTTGGTGCTTGTGAGAGGAGGCCGTGTCAAAGATTTACCTGGCGTGCGGTATCATGTTGTTCGTGGGACGCTTGACAGCGCCGGTGTCCAGAATCGAGGAAAAAGTCGTTCAAAGTACGGAACCAAGAAACCCAAAAAATAGTGAAAAATACGGGTTACGGGTTACGGGTTCCGGGTTCCGGGTTCCGGGTTCCGGGTTACGGGTTACGGGTTACGGGTTTTCCTGGGAAAACACGCAACACGCAACACGCAACACGCAACACGCAACACGCAACACGCAACACGCAACACGCAACACGCAACACGTTATATGTCACGTCGGAAATTAGCTGATAAAAGAACTACATTACCCGATCCACAT
>Ga0256845_1001365_pt1 | contig 19762 bp, 15 predicted proteins | sample RiftiametaG_FD_189101 | JGI IMG/M metagenome (GOLD analysis project Ga0256845, IMG submission 189101) | Tube worm associated microbial communities from hydrothermal vent at the East Pacific Rise, Pacific Ocean - Riftia | ecosystem: Host-associated > Annelida > Integument > Unclassified ...
TTGCCGGCGGGCGAGAAAACCTTTTTAGCCGTAAGGCGATTGTTTTATTACATGCCGCAACAAGCGGTGTACCAAGGTTGCTTAATACGATTTGTGATAGAGCTTTAGTTGCGGCAAGTTATCGAAATAAAAACCTAGTTAGCTACAGTATTATGCAAGAAGCAATTAATGATGTGATGGGAAACAATCTTTCTGTAAAAAGTGAAAGGGTTATTAACCAACAATCGAAAGGGCTAATGCGGGTATTGTACGGTTTTATTGCTATTGTCTTGTTATTATTATCTTATTGGTTAGGGCAGTCTTCTAAATTATCAGTTAATAATGAAAATGCTATAGAAACGCTGACTCAAACGGATAAAAATCGTCAGCATGCGAATACCGTTTTGCCATCATCAAAAAGCGGATTAGCGGACTCTTCATCCATTAAAAACTTAACGCATCAATATTCAGGTTCATTAATTCAGGAAATGTTGAAAGATCAACGCTGGGATATTAATGGGCAGTGGTCTATGCAACAGTTATTGGCTCTTTGGCAAATTGAATACAATCCTTTGAGTGATGGTTCAAGCTGTGATTTTGCCGCAAGTTATGGCTTAGTTTGCTCTACTCAACGAGGAAATTGGCAACAACTAAGATATTTTAATCGCCCTGCAATATTAGAGTTTTCTGCAGGATTACAAGGTGAGTTTTGGGGGGTATTAAAATCTTTATCTGGTTATAACGCGGAGCTTATTTTTGGAAAACAAGAAGTGACCATTCAATTGGAGCGTTTATCGGTTATTTGGACTGGCAACTTTAAAATTTTATGGCAAGCTCCTAAAGGTTATAATGGTGATATTAAGCTCCACCAAGAAGGTATTGCGGTTAACTGGCTGGCGAAAAAAATGAATCAGTTAATTGATCCTTCTCTACAAGAAAGCTCTTTGTTTGAGTCTTCTTTATTGAACGCAGTAAAAACTTATCAAACCAGTAAAAACATTAATGCTGATGGTATTGCTGGAATGCAAACCATTTTAGCCATTAATGAGGACTCCCTTGTGGGTATTCCTCAATTACAAAAACATTAGCGGATGATTTAATCGAGAAATTAATATGTCAATTTTACTTGAATCCATTAATAATAAAAGCAAACATTCTGAAACGGATGTTTCTCAAAAAATACCTAACCTTAATGATTTACATTTTGATGATGAATTGATGAGCGATGAGTGGATACTTAAAAAAATACAATTTTGGAAGTTAATTTCATTAAGTTTATTCTTTGTTTTATTGATTAGCTGGGTTTTGTTTTATTTTATTATTTCCGAAAAAACAGGTTCGTCTAAATTTGCACCTGATGATGTCGTTGATATTAAAGTTGAATCTAAAGAAAAAACTCAATTAAATGAACTGTCAAAATTAAAAGCTATCTCTAAACTGAAAGAGCCTTCTAAATCGGAAGAGTTGACTGGATTAAAAAAAACCTACACACCAGAAAAAATCAACTTAAAGGTTACTCAAAAAACCGTTCATAAAGCAATTAAAAATATTAACGATAAAAAAGTTGATGAACAGATTGTTGAATTTGAAACGTTATCAAAAGATGAAAAGTTAAAGCTTCCTAATATTGAAATAAATTCTTATGCGGTATCAAGCAATAAGAAAAAAAGTTTTGTCGTGCTTAATGGAAAGTTTTATACTGAAAATGAAACAATTGCACCTCAGTTAACACTACGAAAAATCGAAAAAAATAGTATTGTTCTTCAATATAAAAATCGATTAATTCGCAAAAAATATCATTTATAACTCCGTTGTTCGCATTTTATGACCATTAATGAATTTAGAATAAGATTGAAATCCTTTTTATTAAAGTTTTCTGTGATATTAATCTTTTTATTATTAATACTGATTATTTATCTTGATTCAAAAGTTAAAAACGAATTTGATGAACAAGCGTGGGATATTCCTGCAAAAGTTTATGCGCGTTCTTTAACCTTTGCACTAGGGCAGCCATTAGTTTTTTCTGAGTTATTAAAAGAATTAAAATTACTTGGTTACCGCCATGTGATTAAAGCCGTGGCTAGTGGAGAATATGAATACTATCAACAGACCATTATTATTCGTACCAGAGCTTTTAAGTTTTGGGATGGACTTCAAGGCTCTCAGTTAATTCAATTAACCATTAAAAATAATAAAATCGAATCCCTTAAAGATTTTTCTTCTCAAAAAAACATCAATTTTTTACGTTTAGATCCTTTGCTATTAGGCAATCTTCAGGTTAATCCGAGTGTTACAAGTCAAGACAGGCAATTAGTCAAATTAAGCGATTTATCACAAGATTTTGTTTCATCATTATTAGTCACTGAAGATAGAAGCTTTTACAACCATTGGGGACTATCTATAAAAGGAATCGCGCGAGCATTATTAAATAACCTAACCCATTCGGGTAATACGCAAGGGGGAAGTACCATTACTCAGCAGTTGATGAAGAATCATTTTTTATCAAACCAAAGAAGTTTATGGCGTAAAGCGAAAGAAGCCATAATGGCATTGTTAACCGAGTTTCATTATGACAAAAAAACAATTCTGCAAGCTTATATAAATGAAGTCTACCTTGGTCAAAATAGAAATACGGCTATTCATGGTTTTGCCCGAGCGAGTGAATTTTATTTTGATCAAAAACTGCAAAAATTAAATTTATCTCAAATTTCATTATTGATTGGTATGGTGAAAGGCCCTTCTTATTACAATCCAAGACGGCATCCAAAACGAGCCAAACAAAGGCGAGATCTTGTTTTAAAACAAATTAAAGAACAAGGATACATTGATGATAAAACCTATTTAGAGGCAATAGCTAAAACCTTGATGGTGGTTGCAAAACCACCTATAAGAACCAGTAGAGTTCCTGCTTTTATGGGTTTAGTTAAACGGGAGTTATTACAAGATTATAGCACCAAGGCATTAAAAAAAGATGGCTTAAAATTATTTACTAGTCTTGATCCTATTCTTCAAGAAAAAGCAGAAAAAGCATTAACTCATCGATTGCAGTCCATTGATCCTAAGCATCAACTACAAGGTTCAGTGATAATGACAGATATTGCCAGCGGTGAGATTTTAGCCGTAGTGGGTGATCGCAAACCAAATTATGTTGGATTCAATCGAGTTATAGATGCTTATAGACAAACAGGTTCAATTATAAAACCTTTTGTTTATTTAACCGCATTACAAAATCCTCAATATTTTAATTTGCTAACACCAATTAAGGACAAACAGTTTTCTTTAACAGGAACAGATGGAAGTATTTGGTCGCCTAAAAATTATGATAAGCAAGAGCATGGTGATAGTCATTCGATGATACCTTTTTCGGAAGGTTTAGTGAACTCCTATAATATTGCGACGGCTCAATTAGCAATGAAAATTGGGATTGATGAAATTATTAAAACCATTCATAAAATGGGTTATGAAGATGACTTACCGGCTTTTCCTTCGATTGTTTTAGGCAGTAAAGAAATGTCACCACTTGAAGTATTAACACTTTATCAGACCTTGGCTAATCAAGGTGTTTCCGTTCCACCTCAAGCGCTTATAGCCGTGCAAGATCAATATGGTCATTTATTAAATCGTTATGCTAAAAATACTGAGCAAGTGATTGATGCAGAGGCGGCGTATATGATCCGTTATTTATTGACTCAAGTGACCCAACGAGGAACTGCAAAATCATTATCATGGCGTTTCCCAAATATAAAATTAGCTGGAAAAACGGGAACAACAAATAATTTAAAAGACAGTTGGTATGCCGGTTTTGATGATAATAAATTGGCGGTGGTTTGGTTAGGGCGAGATGATAATCTGCCCATGGGATTAACCGGAGCAAGTGGCGCGTTATTAGTTTGGGCTGATATGTTTAAGCAAATAACAGTCACGCCTGTTAATTTAGTGCCACCTTCGGGGATTGTACTAGGCTATAAAAAAGGTGGTTTCTTTAGTGTTTTTTCAGCGTGTAAAAATCAACCGTTAGTCCCTTTTTATGAATCTGAAATGGCCGACGGTTTTTCCGCGTGTAACCCATGAGTTTTGTCTGAGACAACTTATGATGATTAATAATATAAAACCATAAAAGGTTAAGCTACCACTGCTTTTTTTAGGCGGTGAAAGAGTCGAGTTGTTATTATCGATAGCCGAGGTGGTAGGAAAATCGCCATCATTTTCATTAAGCTTTACAACAAACAAACCGTATTCAATATCACTAATTAAAATGTTTCCACTGGGTAAATAAGGGTAAGCTCCCCACGCGCCATTAAAATTAGCAGTATTCGCACTTGGAATAGAATAGGTATCAAACAAGGCAACATCTTTCATATTTGTTGGATCAGAAACATCAATAACACTTAAGCCTCTTTGGTAATTCGACATGTAATAATAGTGACCTAAAGTAAAGCCGTTATGATCAATGGCTGCAGTTTGACCCGTGTAAGTGCCTACAATTTGAGGGTTAATTAAATTACTAATATCTAATGCTCTCAAGGTGGTATTATTGCCCGTCGCTCTTTCATCAAGTTCATCTTGAATAAAAATAGTCATTTTATCTTCAGACCACCAACCAGAATGAGTATATTTTGCTCCTGAATAATTCGTGCGGCTTAATAAATTGGGTGCAGCAAGATTAGTCACATCCCACAAATCAACGGTTGTTTCATTAAAATCAACAAATATTTCACAAGGGTTGTGGTTGTTAGCACATTGCGCTGTACGAGGACCCGTTATTACCAAGCTTGTGGCATCATGCACATAACCGGAGCCTATCGGCGCAGCTAGCTCCAAGCTGGTTTGTCAAATTAAAGACACGAAAGGCGCCAAGGTCTTTGTTTGCGCCTTCAATGTAGAGATAAGGTATTAATCCCGTAAGAGCTGTGCCATCGGCGTAATTGGTATTTGATAAATACACATTATGCGCCTTTGAAAATTCATTAATGGTTGCCGCTAAAGTGACGGTTGTTGGAAGATTGGTTAAATCCAGTATTTGCATTCCTTGGCCAGAGGCTTCAGTGGTGACATAGGCATAAGCTTTGTATTTTGATTCAGTAGAATCAAAATATTGGTAAACCTTAATATCACGCCATGTACTCCTAAGGCCCGATATGGTTGCGACTTCAACGGGCTGGGTTGGATCAGAAACATCAATGACTGCCGTGCCATTTGAAAATCCTATAATGGCATATTCTTTTTGATTGTTGAGGTCAACAAAGCCCCAAATATCATTAGCACTAGACGGCGTACTGCTAAATTCATTCAGTGGAATATGGGATTGTAAATCAATATTATGGCACTCGTAGGTTCCCGCTTTACCGTTTACGCAAGGGGCTGGACCTTCAATTTTGTTAGTGATTTTTTTATAATCTTGTAGCAATTGTTTATCGCTAATACTCAGTTGAATATCCGAATCTTTACCATCTTGCAGTAATAGAAAACCGCGTTGATCGAGTTGCTCTCGATACTCCGCGGGCAGCCCTTTAATGGTTGATAAATACTTATTTTTATTACGGAGTTTAAAATCTAAAGAATAACCGCCTTTTAACTTAACCATATCACTGAGTAGAAAAAAAATATCTTGCCCTTTTAATGGATATTCCCCTTCAGCGACGTGAATTTCATCGCCCTTAGAGGATTGATTAACGGTATATGCAATGGTTTTACAAGGCAAACTAGCATCATTACAAACGCCATCATCAATACCCTGAGAGCTTGCATAGCGGACAGCATGGGCTTCACTATGAGCTTGTAGATTATCAATTGGAGTCATAAAAACGGTTAAAAGCAGGCAATATAAAATAGAGTTTAAAATTCGTAATTTATTTGATTTTGTCATTATGTCGATCCTAGCGTTAACTATTTGTCTAATTTATCAATTAAATTGGTGGTAATACAAGTTATCTGTTGGCAAATTGTGAATTAGTGATGAGGTTAATGATAAGATAAAAATAACAGATGGTGATGAAAATCATTAAATTGTGATGAAATAATTCTAGCGAGAGATTAAAATGACTTTTCAACTGCACCCTCAGCTGAGCAAAGACAGCATCGTTATTGGTCAATTTTACTTGTGTCAGCTGTTGTTGCTTAATGACTCCCAATACCCTTGGTTTGTTCTTGTTCCTATGCGTGATAGCATCACTGAACTGTATCAACTAACAGAGCAAGATTCTCAGCAGGTTTGGCTAGAATCTAAATTATTATCTGTTGTTATCATGGAGCTATTTGATGGCGATAAATTAAATGTAGCGATGCTAGGCAATATGGTGCCTCAACTGCATTTGCATCATATTGTACGATTTAAAAATGATCCCTGTTGGCCAAAACCGATTTGGGGGCAGCTAGCGATGAAGGCTTATTTGCCAGAAAAAGCATTTAACATTAAACAACGTATGCAACAAAAACTGCCATCTGAGCATTTTAAAGCCGCATAATTTAGACTGGAGCGTATAGGTTTCCAGAAAAACATGAGCAATAACAAATTAAAATATGTAAAAATAGTTTGTCCTATTTACAAGGATATGCTATAAAACCGCGCCTTAACGCAAAAGCTTTTTTGATTTTTGCAAAAGCGTTTTTTAAGGAACAAAACAGATATAATTTTTCTGTTTAATATCAAATAGTTAAACTGGCGGAGAAGCAAATGCCAAGTAAAAAAAAGACAACCTCGGCAACTTCAACAACTCTTGGTGCTTTAGGGATTGAACCTTATAAAGCAAAAAAAAATGAAGAGTACATGAATGAAAAACAAGTTGAACATTTTCGTGCAATTTTAGATGCTTGGAAACTTCAATTAATGGAAGAAGTCGATCGAACCGTCACACATATGAAAGACGAGTCGGCGAATTTTCCTGATCCTGTAGACAGAGCAAGCCAAGAAGAAGAATTTAGCATTGAATTGCGAGCGCGTGATAGAGAGCGTAAATTACTCAAAAAAATCGGCCAATCGGCTCAAGCAATCAGTGATGAAGATTATGGCTATTGTGAGTCATGTGGCATTGATATTGGTATACGTCGTTTAGAAGCGCGTCCAACGGCAACGCTTTGTATTGACTGTAAAACATTGGATGAAATAAAAGAAAAACATTTAAATCGTTAATCCTTTCGATTAAATCTGATTGTCAAAACAAGCGCCTATTGGCGCTTGTTTTGTTTTTATCCAATGGTTTTATTCCCATGCTGGTTCAATGCAGGTTTTAATCAGTCCGTTTGTTGATTGACAATGGTCTATTCAAAGCTTAATCCGTTATTGCTATAAGATTTAACAATCAGTTAGAATCAATTGATGAATGTTATTATTCCAGCTCAATCTAAGCCACATCTTTCTTCCTCAAAACCTTGGATAGGACGTTTTGCGCCGAGTCCCAGCGGGCCTCTTCATTTAGGCTCTTTAGTTGCGGCGCTTGCCAGTTTTTTTATAGCTAAACAAAACGCTGGAACATGGTTGGTTCGTATTGAAGACATTGATCTGCCTAGAACGGTAAAAGGATCAGCAAAATCAATACTTGATTGCTTAGAACTTTTTGGTTTGCATTGGGATGGCGAGATTATTTATCAAAGTCAGCGGAATGAATTGTATCAAGAAAAGTTTGAACAACTTAAAAAGCAAAATCGATTGTATCAGTGTGACTGCAGCCGCAAAGATATTTTGGAGCGAAGCCAAGGAACTTATGATGATTTTTGCTCAGCTCGCTCACTAAGTTCTGCAAAAGAGCAAGCGACGCGCATTAAGTTTAGTGACGGTTTTCAAACCTTTAATGATCAAATATTAACCCGTTGCCAATTTAATTCTAAGGCGGATCGTCAAGACTATATTATTAAACGACGAGATGGTTTATTTGCCTATCAACTGGCCGTGGTTGTGGATGATATGGAGCAAGGTGTTAACCATGTGGTTCGTGGGCAAGATATTTTAGATTCAACGCCTCGACAAAATTTTATTTACCATTGCTTTTCAAAAGAGCCTCCGCTTTATTATCATTTGCCATTGGTGAAAAATAAACAAGGCATAAAATTTAGCAAACGCTCAGGCGCATTAGCACTAGATAAAAATAGAGTGACGGCTATATTGTTAGAAGCCTTAGATCATTTAGGGCAAAAAATTGACCATCAAATGCAGAGCGCAAGTGCTGAAGAAATTGTTAATTATTTTATCAAGCATTGGCAAAGTGATAGAGTGAGTAATACTTTTGAAAAGCTTATTAACCTCAACTCGGGTTAGTTAGATAGTCAAAGCTAAATTAATATTAAATAGAATTAATTTATTAATGGAAAAATTATTATGAACATTCGGTTATCTGCTTTTGTTGCAATCAGTTTAGATGGTTATATTGCACGTCTAAATAATAGTTTAGACTGGCTAGAAACAGAATATAAAACTGACCATAGTGAAGATTATGGTTATAAAAAATATATCTCTTCAGTTGATTGTATTGTTATGGGAAGAAACACCTTTGAAAAAGTTGTTTCATTTCCAGAATGGGCTTATCAAAATAGGCGAGTCATTGTACTAAGTAAACAGTGGAAACAAATTCCTGACCAATTTGCCAAATTGGCCGAGCTTTACACAGGAACGATTGAACTGTTGACAGTCGAGCTGCAAAATCAAGGGGTTCGTCATGTTTATGTGGATGGCGGCATCACTATTCAGTCTGCGATACAGAATAAAATATTGAATGATATTTGCATAACAACCGTCCCGGTTCTTTTAGGCAAAGGTATTCGCTTGTTTGGTAATGTGCGGGATGATATTGAATTAGAGTTGTTAAATACAACATCATTCGCTTCGGGTTTTGTGCAAAGCCGTTATCGATTTAAATAATTTTTGATTTAAATCGGGCCTTAAAAAAAATAATTACGACCAATAATTATTGGTTTTAAAAACCGATTTTCGTGTTTCAAATAAAGTCGTTAAAACCGGTTGATTAAGACTATTTAACCATGCCTTAATTTCATCTTGAGAATGATTTTCTAACTGTAATTCTGAAATATATTGGTTCATTTGTAAGGTTCGAATACCATCAATAACATCTAACCATTGATTGCGATAGAGTAACCGTCTTTGGCTATCAAACAGGCTACCAAAAAATAGCCCAGTATCCAACGCTCGTCTTAAATGTGCAATTTGTTTAAAATAATTTTCTGGTTGCATATCAAGCTTGGGACCTAAATCGCGTTTTAAATCTTTTGCCATATGATCGAGCTGTGTACGAGCAAAACTTATAATAGGCATTTTTAAATTTTCACGATCATTTTCTGGAATATGATCTCGCCATTCTTTGTTATATAACCATTGCGACATATTTAGCATCATTAAGTTATAGCGTTCAGTGGTTAATAAGAGTTTAAACTCATCAATCATTTTTGTGGCATGGGTTTGAATTTTTTGTTGTTGCTCTTCAACTAAATCCCAGTCGGCTTTTAATTTTAAATAACGAACTAAATATCTTTTGTGTTTTGCTGCATCAACTATCGGGCGCATCGCTTTAGCTAGCCAGTCCCAAGTACGTCTTAAATCTTGAGTTGCTGTTCTTGGAATTAAGCTACCAAAAACAAAATAAATGTGTTGTAAACTCATTAACGCTCGATACATTTCTAAAATCGCACCGTGAGCATTATCTCGATCTAAAAGCAGTTCATAATACTGCCAGTGATTGAGGGAAGAAAAACAAATTTGCTCAAAAGCTTTTTCGGCCTCAGCTCCCTGACTAAGTTCAACAACAGGCATGACTTTTTGACGAGGATTGAATTCTTTGCACAAGCTATATCCACGACGAGCTTTGCTTGCATTCGCTAAGGTTAAATTAAGCTCTTTTATCAAATAACGGCCTAATGCAAACAAGTAATCGGCACTGCCTTCAAGCAGTTCTAACTCTACTTCGCAAATAGCTTGTTGATTATCTCCACTGATTATTTGGCCGATATCAAGGGAAAGTTCAATTCGTGTAGAATCAGAAAAGGTTAGCTCGCAGCAAGTGCGTTCAAAATTAGTTTCAAAACAAGGTATAAATTCTCCGCCATCGTCAAAAGCTTCTTCAACTAAAATTTGTAAATAGGGCTCTTGAATTTTATCGATATTTAATTGGCTTGTTTCGAGTTCAATTTCATCTTCAGTGCGTTGATGAAGACCACCAATAGCTTTACAAGAAGATTTAACGCATTGAATTAATTGACCTTCAATATTCCTAATCCGTATGGCAATACCCAACTCTCGTAATTTAAAGCTTTTATTATCATAATAGACATTATTGAGTTGATGCTGTTGCCAAGGGCTTTGACTTAGTATCCCTGGTAGGTTCAGCGCCTTAATTTTACTGATTTTGTCTGGGCTAGCGGCTAATTTTAGCTCTAATTCACTGGCCATATTTCTAACCTTTTACAATTGCGATTATGTTGCTATTTAACCATTCATTTGAACAGATGTCATTGTTATTTGAGTGAAAAGTTATTTGACCGAAAATTTGGCGACAAATAAAGAAGATTTAGTACAAATGTGACCGATAAGCTTTATTTAATACCATAGTCTCTATACAATTTCTGATTAATTTGGTAATCGTTATTAACGGGATAATTATAATGAAAAAAACTCTCTCGCTGCTAATCTTTATTTTAGCCTCACACTCTGTTTTTTCTCAGTCTGTGAATGCTAAAAATGCTTATATTTATGATAAAGACAAAGCTATTTGGACATTGGCGGGCCCTTCAAAAGATTTTAGGGTTGAATACAAATATTCACCCGGCACTAAACTTCAGGTGATTAAAGGGCAAGCCGAAAATGGCTACAATCAAGTTATTGACTCGAAAGGGCGCAAGTCGTGGATAATCTCGAATTACTTATTACCCAGTGCCAATATTCATTTAGATAAAGTTCTTGACGATATCGAGCACCAAAAACTAAAACATAAGAAAAAAGTTAAAAGCTTACAATCAGAAATAGCGGCAAAAGCATCATTAGAAAATATTAATCAAAAATTACAATCTCAAATTGCCGCAATGCAATTAGAGATGGAACAACTAAAACAATCCTATAGCGCGGTAAGTAGTCGCTTTAATCGAGAAGTATTTTTTGCTGGGGGCTTAACCGTTTGCGTTGGTTTTTTGTTTGGTTGGGTGTTTGGCATTAAGGCACGCAAACGAAAAGATTCTTGGAACTAAGCTTAATGAGCTTGGTTAATCCGCAATCTAAAGTGAACTTGATCGCTAACGATTTTCTTGTTCACGCCAAAAACACATTCCTTATTGATCAAAATATGGATGATTTTATTAGTGCCTGTCATCGACCATTGCGTAAAAGTATTCGAGTTAATCAGCTTAAAATTAGCGTTAAGGACTTTGTTAAAAAATTAGACCAATATCAAATCAGCTATACACCTATTCCTTGGTGTGATGAAGGATTTTGGTTAGCCGAAGGAACAATTTCATTAGGTAATTTATCAGAACATCTACAAGGTTTATTTTATATTCAAGAAGCCAGTTCAATGCTACCACCTACGGCATTATTAGCCGATTATATCAAAACGGATGCACATGATAAAAAAGAAGGTGATGTTATTTTATCACCAATGATATTAGATTTAGCTGCCGCCCCAGGTTCTAAAACAACTCAAATAGCCGCTTTAATTAACAACCAAGGGTTAATTTTAGCTAACGAACTATCAGCCAGTCGAGTAAAGGTTTTACATGCCAATTTAATGCGTTGTGGGGTATTGAATACTTGCATTAGTCAATTTGATGGACGAAAATTAAAAGACCGTTTGTCGGGCATGTTTGATTTTGTTTTATTAGATGCCCCTTGTGGTGGCGAAGGAACCGTTAGAAAAGACATTAAGGCACTCAAAAATTGGAAGCTAAGTCAGGTTCAAGAAATCGCAAAACTTCAAAAAGAACTCATTCTTACCGCGTATCAATGTCTTAAACCTGGAGGAAGGTTGGTTTATTCAACGTGTACATTATCGCCAGAAGAAAATCAGCAAGTGGCAAATTATTTACAGTCTGAAACAGATGCTAAAATTAAACCACTCAATCACCTTTTTAATGGGGCAGAGAAATCGCTAACAAAAGAAGGTTATTTACACGTATTACCCCACATTTACGACAGTGAAGGTTTTTTTGTTGCCGCCTTCAACAAGCCAAATAATTCAGCGATAACTTATTATCAAGCAGACCAAAAAACACCTTTTGAAAAGATTAGTAAGAAAACGTTAGTTCGTGTTCTTGATTATTATAAAAATCATTTTTCTATCGATTTATCTTTAATGAAAGAACAGTTTAAACAAAGAGATAAAGAGGTTTGGTTATTTCCAAGCCAGTTTGATGCAATTTCTGGTTTAGTACGATTAAATCGATCCGGTATTAAAGTCGCAGAAATGTATCCAAACAAGTTACGAACCAATCATGATTTTTCTATGTGCTTTTCACACCAGATTAAAAAACAAATAGTTGAGTTAGTAACGGCTCAAGCTGAAAGCTTTTATCAAGGAAAAGATCTACACTTAGATGAACATGAAATCAATGATGGCGAGGTTGTTTTAAAATTTAATAATCACGTGATAGGATTAGGTACGCTGCAAAAGAATAAAATAAAAAACCAATTGCCTCGTGATTTGGTAAGAGATAAAGCCAAGTTTTAACAAATGATTTTAAAGATGAAATTTATGAATGTTAAAAAACAAGAAGATAATTTATCAATTGTTAATGCCTTAAAAGAATCATCCCAACAGACGTTTTCTACCGATTTATCTGATTGCCTTTTAAAAACCTTAAACATGAGTTCTTTTGTAGCCGATGTCTACAATGTACAAGCTGAAAAAAGTTTACAACAATTAATTTGGCACGAGCAATATTCGGCTGTTGAATTTGTTAAGCATCTACAAATAATTATTGGTTCAACGCTCTTTGTAAAAGATTTCAAATACCAACATGGAATAATTCCTCCTTTAAACTGTTTTAGCTCTAAGCTTCAATCTGAAGATGCAATGATGTCTTTTCTTAGAAAAATAAGACGACAGCATTCTGCTGCAATTGCTGTGCTTGAACTCTCTGGACGATTATCCATTGATGAGTCGATGCTTCGTATGAGCATATTGGCAGAAGAATTAACTCAAACGGCCTACCTTTGGAGTTACGCGAATCATCAAGAGACCTTTGGCTCACCTTATTCAAACAATCAACAAACCATTGTTTCTGATAAAGCAAAATTCTCCACAGCTAAATTATCTACAAAAAATGACTCTACAGAAAAGGGTTCTACAGAAAAAGTAAAAACTAAGCAACAGAATTTATTGATACTGGCGATGGGGAAATTAGGAGGTAAAGAGCTTAATTTTTCATCGGATATTGATTTGATTTTCTTTTATCCAAGTGATGGTGAAACACAAGGAGGTCGTCGAACAATTGAAAATAGTCGCTTCTTTCAAAAAGTGGGCGTTCAATTAATTAAATTGTTAAATGAAGCGACTGAAGATGGTTTTGTTTTTAGAGTTGATATGCGATTAAGACCTTATGGTGATTCAGGCAGTTTAGTCATTTCAGTTGAACAGGCAGAAGACTATTATCATGAACAAGGAAGAGGATGGGAGCGCTTTGCTATGGTAAGAGCCGCTATTATTAGTGGAAGACCTGAAGAGCAACAAGCGCTGGCTTCAATTTTAACGCCTTTTGCTTTTAGACGTTATATTGATTATGGCGTGATAGATTCTTTACGAAATATGAAAGCCATGATCCAGCGAGAAGTCTTGCGCAGAGGTTTGGTTGGAAATATAAAATTGGGTGCCGGTGGCATAAGAGAGATTGAATTTATGGTTCAATCACTTCAATTAATTCAAGGTGGACGCAACAAGCAACTACAAGAAAAAAGTGTCTTAAAAGTATTGCCGTTATTAGCAAGTGAAAAGCTTTTAACTAAAGAGGTTAGTTTAGAGTTGGCAAGCCGCTATCGTTTTTTAAGGCGATTAGAACATTGTATTCAAGAGCTTGATGAAAAACAAACACAACAATTACCAGAAGATAATGAAACTCAACAGGTTATTGCTCAGGTTATGGGTTTTTCTAATTGGAAAATATTTAATCAGCATCTTCAATCAATTCAAAGCCACATAAATCAACTTTTTATTGGCTTATTTGGTGATGAAAAAAGTCAAGATGAGCAACGTGATGATTTTTATTTTTCATTGTGGGAAGGACATATTAGTCAGCAGCAACTTCTAGAGAAATGTTCTAATATTAATGAAAAACAAGCCGATAATATTATTGTTTTACTTAATGAGTTTACTGAGTCCAGCATTGTTAGAAATTTATCAGCAAGAGGTGCTAAACGATTAAAGATATTTTTTCCTAATTTATTGGCAATCGCCTTAATCGTAGAAGATCCTATACAAACCCTAGAGCGTTTAGTCTTTATTTTAAAAGCTATATTAAAGCGTACAGCCTATTTAGATTTACTTAGTGAAAATCAACCGGTACTGCAAAACTTAGTTGATTTAGTGAGTCAAAGTGATTGGATAGTTCATCGTTTGTCTGAATGCCCAATTTTATTGGATGAACTCTTATACCCAAACAGTTTATATGAGCCTTTGCAAACAAGTGATTTAAATAGCGAATTGCAACAAAGTTTGTTGCGTATTGATGAAAAAGATGAAGAACAAATTTTAGATACCATTCGACAATTTAAACAAATTAATGAACTTCGAGTCGCTGCCGCATTATTATCAAATCAATTAAACATTGCGCAAGCAAGTCGATACCTTAGTCAATTAGCACAAGTCATTATTCAGGCGGCGGTTAACCAATGTTGGAGAGTGGTGACTAGCCAATATGGTTTTCCCGAAGCATTGCTCAACAATATTGAAACGGACGATTTAAATAAACAAAAAGGATTTTGTGTGGTGGCTTACGGAAAATTAGGAGGGCAAGAGCTTGGTTTTAATTCGGATCTGGATATTGTTTTTTTATTTAATCAACATCCCAGTGGAATAACCGTTAGTAACAAACAATCAAACAATCAATCAATTCGATCATTGAATGTTAATCGCTTTTATACCCGTTTAGCACAAAAAATTATTCACTTTTTGTCAACAAGAACCAGCCTTGGTGTATTGTACGAAGTTGATATGAGACTTCGACCATCGGGTAATTCTGGTATGTTAGTCAGTCATATTGATAGTTTCGAAGAATACCAAAATGAAAATGCATGGACCTGGGAACATCAAGCGCTAGTAAGAGCTAGAGTAGTTGTTGGCGATGAAAAAATAATTCAGCAATTTGAAAAAGTCCGATCTAAAATACTTTCTAAAGAACGAGATAATGATAGTTTGAAAAAAGATGTGGCTGAAATGCGGTTAAAAATGCGTCAGCAGTTGGAACAGTCAAAAGAAGATAAAATAGATTTAAAGCAATGTGTTGGCGGTTTAGTTGATATTGAATTTATTGCGCAGTATTTAATGTTAAAGTTGACGGAGGATGTTAAATATCCAAGTAATACGGTAGAAGCATTAAAACTATCAAAAAAGACTCAGCAGCTTGAAAATGTAAAAGTCGATTTATTGATTGATTCATATCGAGACTACAGTAATCATTTAAATAAACTGGCTCTTGTTAGCGGTAAAAAATTAATTTGTTCAACGCTGTTTTCTGAACAGCGAAAAAATATAAAAGAAATATGGGATAACCTCTTTCTTTAAAAGACTTTTTTAGCTTAATTTTTAAAAAATCAAACAGACTTGAATGATGATGGCTATAAGCTATACTTTCATTATCTTATTTGAACAACTCAAATAACACTATGAAAAAAAAACTAACAAATTCAAAACTGGATATCGCTGTTATCGGCGGAGGCATTAATGGTCTTTGCACTGCGTGGGAGCTTGCCAGTAATGGGCATCAAGTTACGCTGTTTGAGTCTGACGGTTTAATGCAAAAAACCAGCATGGCATCTTCCAAGTTATTACATGGAGGACTACGCTACTTAGAACAATTTGAATTTCGTTTGGTAAAAGAAGCATTGCAAGAAAGGAAGTGGTGGTTGAAAAATGTGCCTAGATTAACTCGACGTTTACCACTTATTTATCCTATTTATTCTCATAGCCGTTCACGTTGGAAAATCAAATTAGGCATGATGTTTTATGATTTTTTGGCAGGTAAAAAAGGAATTGGCAGACACCGTTGGTTAACCGCAAACCAGGTTAAACGATGCTCACCACATTTAATTCAAGAAAATTTAAAGGGTGCATATTTATTTGCTGATGGGCAAATGGATGATCGAGCGCTTGGTTTATGGGTAGCAAAACAATGTCGTTCATTAAACGTTAACATCAAAGAAAAATGTCGAGTAAAAAAAATCAACCAATTTGGATTGCTTGAATCTCAGCAAGGTACTCAACAATTTGATCGTATCGTTAACGTTGCGGGGCCGTGGAGTGTTCAGTTGTTGGAACAGTCAAAATTAAACAAGGAGCAGCAATTAGATTTAGTGAGAGGTAGTCATTTATTATTACCACACGTGAGTAAGTTTGGTCATATGTTAGAAGTCCCTAATGAAAAACGTATTGTTTTTGTATTACCTTTTAAGGGGGATACTTTATTAGGTACTACAGAAGTTAAACAAACGATCGATGAACCAATAGAATGTTCGGATAGCGAAAGAGATTATATGTTAACAGTTTATAATTATTATTTTGAGCCCGATGTGAACAAGCAATCAGTGATTAGTGATTTTGCTGGTGTAAGGCCTTTATTAACCAGTGAAGATTCAATCAGTAATGCCAGTCGCGAATACAGAATTACTTGTGATAATCAGTTGATTAATGTGTTTGGAGGCAAATGGACTACATCACGCGCACTAGCTCGCGCAGTGGCCGCTAAAATTTAATTTTTCATATACAAAATTATAAACAAATAAACACAGGGCAATGCTATGTCTTTTGAATTAATTGCACATAGAGGATTTCCTCACCTTTATCCAGAAAATAGTATGCTCGGTATTAATGCCGCAATAGAAGCCGGTGCAAAAAATATCGAGATTGATATTCAAATGAGTCGGGATAATATTCCGATGGTCTTCCATGATGATAATCTTAAACGAATCACAGGAATTGATGAGCAAATTTACTTTAAATCGTCACAAGAATTAAAAAAAATAGCGATTAGTGAAAAAGAAAAGTTTGGTGAAAAATTCATCGATGAAAAATTACCAACTTTATTGGAACTTGTTATTTATCTAACCAATAAAAAGGATGTTCATTTATTTGTAGAATTAAAGCAAGAGAGTTTAAAGCATGTTGGTGTTGAACTCATGGTTAAAAAAGTGTTATCCGTTTTACAACCTATCATCAATCACTGTGTGATTATTTCATATGATAAAGAAGCATTAATTATAACCCGTAAATTGGCAGAACAAGCCATTGGTTTAGTGATTACGGATTATGATCAAAAAACTAAAAGCTGGTCAAAAAAACACCAGCCTGAATATTTATTTGCCGATCGAGAAGCGATCACAAAAAAACAGATGCCTCTTTGGAAAGGCGCATGGAAATGGGCATTTTTTGAGTATAGTCTTTCTGCAATTAAAGAATGGGTCCCTGAGAATGTTAATTTAATTGAAACGGATAATATTGCCGCTCTTATCAATTACCAAAACTCAATCAACTGAAAATTCATTATGGAAACTAAAAGATTAAAAGATAACAATCAGCAACAATTATGGCTTGTTCCAGTTGATTTTTCTCCGCATTCTGAACATGCCTTATTACAAGCTTGTCTGTTAATTAAAAACTTATCCGCTAAGATATTAGTCTTACATGTGGTGCATGATCCTAGTGAAATGCCAAACTATTATTCTAACTACCAAGCAGATGAAAAAGATAATCAATCATTAATGCCAATCGAAAATCGAGCACAAAAGATCTTCGAATCTTTCATTAGTGAAATGATTAAAAAAAATCCAACCGTTAAAGCATTAAAGCAACTTGAAACTAAATTAGTGATAGGTCTACCGGTTAGCCGAATCATAGAAGTCGCAGAAAAAATAAATGCATCTATGATTGTTATGGGAAGCCAAGGTAGAACAGGATTAAAACGAGTGATGTTAGGTTCTAAGGCGGAACAAGTGTTACGTTTATGCCCAATGCCAATCACTATTGTAAAAATGCAACTCACAGAATGAATACAAAATATATCTTAATCTTCGACGGTATTTTTAATGAAAAATAATATTTTCAAAACGACATTATTTACCGTTAACTTAAACGATAAAAATTTTGTGATGACGCTGGCGGTTATATTTTTACTCTCATACATCTCTCCTGTATTTTCTGCGACAGTCAGCGATAAAAGCATGGCATGGGGCGCTATGGCTATGCAGCTGTTTGGTGGTCTAGCACTATTTTTATTTGGCATTGAACAAATGTCAGACGCTTTAAAAATTGTTGCGGGTGAGCGCATGAAAGCCATTTTAGCCAAACTTACCATCAACCGTTTTATGGGAGCGGCAACTGGTGCATTTGTAACTGCTGTGATCCAATCTTCGACAGTAACAACGGTTTTAGTTGTTGGTTTTATTAGTGCTGGATTAATGTCGCTCTCTCAATCAGTCGGGATCATTATGGGGGCTAACATTGGTACCACTATTACTGCTCAAATTGTCGCTTTTAAAGTCACTAAAATAGCATTTTTAATGATCGGAGTTGGTTTTACTGCGATGTTTGTTTGTGACAATGACAAATTTAAACAGTACGGCAATATTTTAATGGGGATTGGACTGGTCTTTTTTGGCATGACTATTATGGGTGATGCCATGAAACCTTTAAGAGACTACCCACCTTTTTTAGAATTGATGACTCAAATGGATACGCCGTTAATTGGCATTATTGTTGCCGCATTGTTTACCGGTTTAATTCAATCCTCTTCTGCAACAACGGGCATCATTATTGTGATGGCGAGCCAAGGTTTTATCAGTTTACCTGCGGGTATCGCCTTAGCATTTGGAGCCAACATAGGAACTTGCTTAACGGCAGTTTTGGCATCAATCGGAAAACCACGAGAAGCCGTTAGAGCCGCAATGGTACATGTGTTTTTTAATGTCGCAGGTGTTTTGATTTGGTTTATGTTTATTAATCAATTTGCTGAATATGTTGCATTATTGTCGCCATCACATCCTGAACTCAATGGACTGGCTCGCCTTGCTGCAGAAACGCCAAGGCAAATTGCTAACGCTCATACCATTTTTAATATTGCCAATGCTTTTATTTTTATTGGTTTCAGCACTCAAATTGCACGCTTAGTCGAAAAAATAATTCCTGATAAACCGCTAGAAGAAGAAAACAAAATAGTTAAAGCTAAGTATCTAAATGAAGCATTATTAAATACTTCCTTTTTAGCATTAGAAAGAGTTCGCCTTGAAGTTTTGCACATGGGTGAAGTGGTACAAGAAATGTTAAATAAAATTATGCCTGCAATTTTAAAAGGGGATCAACAAGCATTAAAAACGATCAGAAAAATGGATGATCGAGTAGATATTTTATACCAACAAATCATAGCCTACATGGGAAAAATCAGTAAAGGATCATTGACGGATCTTCAGTCAAAAGAATTTTTAGATTTACTAGCTGCAGTGAATGATTTAGAAAACATTGGAGATACAATAGAAACTAATTTAGTCGAATTAGGACAGCAACGCATTAATGCCGGTTTTTCTATTAGCCAGCCAACACGAAAAGTTTTGGTTGATTTTCACGCTGTTATTGAAAGAGCATTAGCGTCA
>Ga0256845_1001366_pt1 | contig 19756 bp, 24 predicted proteins | sample RiftiametaG_FD_189101 | JGI IMG/M metagenome (GOLD analysis project Ga0256845, IMG submission 189101) | Tube worm associated microbial communities from hydrothermal vent at the East Pacific Rise, Pacific Ocean - Riftia | ecosystem: Host-associated > Annelida > Integument > Unclassified ...
GAGGAAGGGATTTAATGAAAATAACGGATGATTATAACGCAAAACTTAAAATATGGGCTCAAGAAGCTCGTGTGGTGGCAATGCCTTCTCCAAAAGGAATTCCCTCTTTTTCGTGTCAGCGATTTTCATCGGGTGCGGAAATGAATGCGTGGAAAAAAGAGTTGCTCAAAAAAATTGCGAAGCAAGGAGGTGTTCAATGGACGAACTAATCTCGTTGTTTAATGAAAATAATATTCGATATTTAGTTTTCGGTGGACAAGCAGTTCGTTTAGAAGGAATGCCTCGTTTTTCAATGGACTGGGATTTTTTTATTCCAGGAAAAGATAGTAAAAATATGCAACGTATAAATGATCTTTTGGCTGATGAACTCGACATCCCTTTGGTTCCAATTGGTCCGCATGGTGAAAATTTAATTCAAACATATCAAACTCGTTGGGGCGTTATTCAGTTCCATTTAGCTGTTGTGGGGATTCGTTCTTTTGATGAAGCAGAGCTTCGTGCAGTAGAACATGTTAACGAAAACGGTATTCGAGTAAAAACACTATCTTTATCTGATTTAATCCTTACTAAAGAAGCAATTGGAAGACCTCAAGATCTGGCAGATGTTGAGTTTTTAAAGTTAAAGAACACAACGGGGAATCAGTAAAATCTGTGGATAAAAAAAGCCTATGAAATTTATATTCGACTTAATGGAAAAGAAACTGGGTCCGCTTTTTGAGAAGGGGGGCAAGTTGGAAAAGTTGTATCCGCTGTACGAGGCGGGCGACACTTTTGCACGTACGTCGCCTGAGGTGACAAAGGGTGCACCGCATATTCGCGATTCGATTGACCAAAAGCGGTTAATGATGTTTGTGATTTATGCGCTGATGCCGTGTCTCTTTTTTGGGATTTGGAATGCAGGACATCTATTTAATCAGGCTAATCATGTGCAAGATGCCACATTTTTAACAGATATATTGCGTGGATCGGCGATGGTTTTACCGATTATAATGGTGTCGTATATTGTGGGGGGCGTTTGGGAAGTGCTTTTTGCGGTGGTTCGTAAACATGAAATTAACGAAGGTTTTTTGGTGACGGGAATGTTGTTTCCGCTGATTCTTCCTCCAACGATTCCGCTTTGGCAAGTGGCTTTAGGTATTTCATTTGGCGTGGTGATTGGAAAAGAGATTTTTGGTGGCGTTGGTTTTAACATTTTTAATCCAGCACTAACAGGTCGAGCGTTTCTCTTTTTCGCTTACCCGGGACAAATTTCTGGCGATTCGGTTTGGGTTGGAACTGCACATACGGCGCTTAACAATAGCGTGCTGGGAACTGTGGCTCAAAATTTAGATGGTGTAACACAAGCAACACCTCTTGCCATCGCATCTGCAACAAAAACCGATGCCGTGACCGCATTAAATGATGCCGGATTTTCGCTCTGGAATATGTTTACGGGAACCATTCCCGGATCGATTGGCTCCACTTCTGCGATTGCTATTTTACTGGGACTGACCTTTTTGTTGGTTACTGGAATTATTGCGTGGCGAATTGTTGCAGGCGGTCTGATTGGTTGCGCCGGGCTTGCTTTTCTTCTAAATCTTTCTCCTGGCACAAATGTTTATGCACAGCTTCCGTTTTACTATCATCTTGTGATGGGCGGTTTTCTTTTTGGCATTGTCTTTATGGCGACCGATCCCGTTTCCGCTGCTGCAACCAATACGGGAAAGTGGATTTACGGACTACTTATTGGCGCACTTACCGTCCTTATTCGGGTTGCAAATCCTGCCTTCCCCGAGGGAACCATGTTAGCTATTTTATTTATGAATGCAATGACTCCGCTCATTGATTATTTTGTGGTTCAGGCACACATTAAAAAACGAACGGCTTATGCAAGGAGATTGAATAATGCGTGAAGATACTCGAACAATTACTTTTGCTGCAATCGTTTGTGTGGTTTGCAGTCTCCTTCTTTCGGGAACTGCGGCATTGCTGAAAGAGCGACAAGATGCTAATGCGGCATTTGATGTAAAACGAAATATTGCAAAGGCGTTTGGCGTGGATATTTCTGATGCCACACCCAAATCTATTGACGCTATTTTTGCCAAACACATCACCGAACAAAAAACACCCAACGGTCTTCCGCTCTATATTTGGAAAGAGGGCGATACGATTTCTAAGTACTGCTTCCCGATTTCTGGAAAAGGTCTTTGGAGCACGATTTATGGCTACCTTGCTCTCGAAGCCGATCTACAAACCATCGCGGGAATCACCTTTTATAAACATGGCGAAACCCCCGGTCTTGGTGCAGAAATCGACAAAGAGTGGTTTCAAAAGCAGTTTAAGGGTAAAAAGCTCTATTTAGAAAACGGCGATCCCGAGCCCTTTACTATTGTAAAAGGAAAAGTGGATAAACTTCCAAAAAAAGAACAGACGTACTCTGTTGACGGGATCTCCGGCGCAACGCTTACCGGAAAAGGCGTTCAAGCTTTTCTGCGCGAAGATCTTAAAAAATATGCCGCATACTTTAAAACCATTCGGGAGAAAAAATAATCATGGCCAATAAAGCAAAAAAACTACTCCTAGATCCCTTTATGGATAACAACCCCATCACCATTCAGGTGCTTGGAATCTGCTCCGCTCTTGCCGTAACCGTAAAAGTCGACACCGCCATTGTTATGACACTGGCACTTACTGCCGTTGTAACCCTCTCCAACGGAATTATTTCGCTTCTGCGAAATGTTATTCCAAGCGGCATCCGAATGATTGTCGAAATGGCCATTATTGCCACCCTCGTAATTATTGCCGACCAACTACTTAAAGCCTTTTTGTTCGACATTAGCAAACAGCTTAGCGTATTTGTCGGACTCATCATCACCAACTGCATCGTCATGGGACGCGCCGAAGCCTTTGCCCTGCAAAACCCACCCGGCGCATCAATGCTCGATGGACTTGGCAACGGACTTGGCTACGGAATGATTCTTATTGCGGTTGCCTCGATTCGCGAAATTTTAGGATTCGGTACGTGGTTTGGTCTCTCCGTTCTCCCTCAAAACTATCAAGGAAACGGACTTGCCCTTCTCGCTCCCGGTGCTTTCATCATTCTTGGATTGCTCATTTGGGCGCAGCGAACCATCACTAAAAAGGTGGAGGAATAATGAACATTCAACATCAAACAATGAATTTGGACCCTCTTGATCTAGGAGTAAAACAGCTATGGATTTACTAAGTCTCGGCATAAATGCCATCTTCATCAACAACATCTTACTCGCCTCCTTTTTGGGCATGTGCTCCTTTTTGGCCTGCTCCAAAAAAGTGGATACCGCCATCGGACTCGGCTTCGCCGTCATCTTTGTTTTAACCATCACCATGCCCGTCAACTGGCTTATTCATCACTTTCTTCTCGCTCCCGGTGCTCTTACGTGGGCAAGTCCGTCGCTCGGAAAGCTAGATCTTAGCTTCCTCAACTTTATCTGCTTCATCGCAACCATCGCTTCTATGGTGCAACTCGTGGAGATGATCCTCGACAAATTTTTCCCAAAACTTTACCACGCCCTTGGCATCTTTCTTCCGCTGATCACCGTTAACTGCGCCATCCTCGGCGGATCCCTTTTTATGGTTGAACGCAACTACAACCTCGCTCAATCCACCGTCTTCGGTCTTAGCTCCGGCATCGGATGGGCGCTCGCAATCTGTGCTATGGCCGCTATGCGCAAAAAAATGCGTTACTCCAACATTCCAAATGGACTAAAAGGACTTGGCATCACCATGATCGTCACAGGTCTTATGGCCATGGCCTTCATGTGCTTCTCTGGAATTAATCTTTAAACTTAGCCGCAAAATTCGCGGTAAAAAACACCCTTAACCCCAAAAATCAAACACAATGGAAAATCCAATACTTTACATTTTAACCAGCGTCATTGTTTTTACCGCCGTGATTATGCTGCTCGTTTTTTTGCTTATGATTGCTGCAAAAAAATTGGTTCCGCAGGGTGAAGTAAAACTCGACATTAACGACGGCGATCGCGAACTCAATGTTAAGCCCGGCACCTCGCTTCTTTCCGCACTCTCCACCCAAAAGATCTTTTTACCCTCCGCTTGCGGGGGCGGTGGAACCTGTGGAATGTGTAAATGTAAAGTACTCGAAGGTGGCGGAACACTTCTTCCCACCGAAGCCGGTCACGTCTCCAAAGCTGAAGCCAAAGAGGGCGTTCGCCTTACCTGCCAACTTAAAGTAAAAGAACCTATGAAACTCGACATCGAGCCTGAAATCCTCGACATCAAAAAATATGAATGTACCGTTCGCTCCAACGACAACGTAGCCACCTTTATTAAAGAGCTCGTCGTAGAATTACCTAAAGGCGAAACCCTCGACTTCCGAGCCGGAGGATATATTCAAATCGATGTACCCGAATACAAAAACCTCTCCTACAAATCATTCGACATCGGCGAAGAATATCGAGGCGATTGGGATAAATTTAAACTGTGGGATTACACCGCCAACAACGAAGAACCCTGCTACCGTGCCTACTCTATGGCTAATTATCCTCTTGAAAACGACATTATCATGCTCAACATTCGAATCGCCTCCCCTCCCCCAGGAACCAACCACCCTCCAGGCATTTGCTCCAGTTATGTCTTCAACCTAAAACCCGGCGACAAAATTACCATCTCTGGACCTTACGGCGAATTCTTTGCCCAAGAAACCGAGCGCGAAATGTGCTTCATCGGTGGCGGTGCAGGAATGGCGCCCATGCGCTCGCACATTTTTGATCAACTTAAACGCATCGGAACCAAACGGAAAATCACCTTCTGGTACGGCGGACGATCCAAACGAGAACTCTTCTACATGGACGAATTTCGTGCCCTCGAAAAAGAGTTCCCCAACTTTAAAATGTACATTGCTCTCAGCGATCCGCTCCCCGAAGATAACTGGGACGGTCTCACTGGATTTATCCATCAAGTTGCGTACAACGAATATCTCGACCAGCACCCCGACCCTTCCGAAATCGAATTCTACCTCTGCGGACCACCCATCATGATCAAATGCGTAAAAGAGATGACTTACAACCTCGGCGTCGAACCCGAAATGGTCATGGCCGACGACTTCGGCATTTAGTCTTCTACGATCCTTTTTTAAGATCCTCATAAAAATGAGTCACAGAAGCGTAGATGTAGGGATATAGCCAAATAAACCCAATCCCAAAAGTAAGAAGGCATAAAATACTCCATCCAAAAAATCGCCACGACAAACAAAAGAACTTCCACTTATTTCCTTTCATCATCATTTTACTTATTTGAATGGCACTTGATGCCGAAATAGAAGGATCATCCGCCAGAACAAAAAAAGCCATCGAATACGAATAGGACGCAACAATCCCTGGAATAATAAACAAAAGGGTCCAGAGAAAAACAAAGATGGAGGTCAGCAAATAGGTGAGAAATGCTGGAAGAAAATGTTCAAACCCCTTAAAAAGTAGCGACAACTCAACCTCTTCCTTTCTGATTAACGCTAAAAAATAGATGTAAAGACCAAGCATCATTGGGCCCGACAAAACAACCCCTGCAAAAGGAATCCACTGAGACGCAACGGAAAGAATAATCAAACAGACAAAAATAACAGCAATTGAAAGCCCCCACCTCCCTTGAAGCGACGCCCTTGCACGAGTCATAAGTTCAGCATTTGTCGTCCGCGAAAAAAGAGCTTCATAAGGTATTTTTTCCGAATGCTCTTCAACTGGTGTAGGTAAAGGCGGAGTAGGATCAATAGAAATTTTTACATTTTTGTACGGCTCCCAATCCCCCATCTCTTCATTCCAAACCAGCGTTTCATCATGAATCTCTCCGTTTTTCACCAACTGCAAAAATTCTTCTTCCGTGAACGGTCCTTTCCGTTCTTCACCCGCTGCATAATACCAATTAAGCATCTCAAACACCTCGCATTGATCTTTCATTAAAACCAGCAAAGAAACCTATATAAAAACAGCCTCAAAGTCCAGCAAACATATCCAAAACCACCAATCAAACACATAGGGACAGGCTCCATAAAACCTTGACACACAAAACCCGATATGGGGACAGGCTCCAAAAAATGTTGACAGAACGTTTTTAGAGCAAAGAAAAACCCCGAGCCATAAAAATGGTCGGGGTAAAAAATGGAGCGAGCGATGAGATTCGAACTCACGACAACCACCTTGGCAAGGTGGAGCTCTACCACTGAGCTACGCTCGCTTTGTTGTAAAAACGAGGCGTGATTATCTTGAAACTCGCTTTCTTTGCAAGCCCAAAGGTCGGTTTTTTTCTTGGTTTTACAAAAAACAGCACTCTAAACTTTTGGAACTACTTGAGTGCTTTGGAATTCTGCATTTTAGCAAGTAAATATATTTCACTATTTGACCCCTTTTTCAAAGGGATCAAAATTATATTTCAATCCAATCAGAGGATAAGATGGTTTTTTATGCAACCGTCACTCTTCAACAACTAACAACCCTTTTCGATTACATCAAAGCGAAACGTCAAAACGGTAGGCTTTGCAAACTCCTCGAGTTAATTGATCTTTTTTGGAAGAAGGCGATACTGTGGAATCGGTGTTCCTGGTCGAACCCGATCATGAATGGTTATTGTTTTTCCAGTTCCTCGAATAGATGTGGCTTGCGGCAATTTTCTCAGAACACCTTTTTTATTCCTTTTTTCCTGACAAGAATAGACGGTATAATAATAGGCGGGATCGGTGTCCCATTCTATTGTAATTAAACCTTCTGCATTTCCTGCAATTCGTAATGCAGGAGTATGGTCGCTTTCTTTAGGCAAGGTGCTTACACACCCCGCTAAAGCAAATGCACTAATCGCCAAAAAAATAAGATACTTTTTCATTATTCTTCTTTTTTATCTTCAGGAACCGTTCCCGCTCCAATTACAACAGCAGGAGTTAATTTAGTTTTAAAGGGATCTGCTTCAACCTTTTTAGGCTCCGCATTGTTGCTCTTTACGGATTCCTCTTTTTGAGGTTCTTCTTTTTTCGGTGCGGGTTGCTTTTTCTCAACTGGCGGAATAATTGGAGCAGGAACACGAACAACCTGCCAATATTTCAAATCTTGTTTTAAGGAAAATTGAGTTTGTTTACTCGATTTTTGATACCACGCAACATTTAAATTCTCAGGGTTAATATCATTAATGGGCAACTGAGCTCGTTTTGAAAAGTAGGACCAATATTTATAAGGAAAATTAAAATATCGACCGGTAAGATGAAGCAAAGGGCGTAGCTTTGTGGTCTTTATTTTCACCACTTTTTTGCACCATTTTTTGGGTGGGATAATTTGTTTGGGTGCAGGCACATTTTCTTTTTCAACCACTAAAGCTGATGTAGGGCCCTTTTTAAAAAAGGTGCCAGCAACATAATCGTGCAACGTAATTTTAACCCATTGCGAACCCGACCATCCGTGTAACGAAATGGCTCCACTTGGCAGGACTTTGTAGGTGATGAAAAGCAAGGAATAGCGTTTGGTAAGATCAAGACCAACCTTATCAAGCAGTTTACTTCGGGGCATTAACACCAAGGTAACGTCGCCCTTTTTTACAGTAGCAGAAGCCACAAGATTACACGCAAACACGAGTCCAATAACCCATTTAATCCATCTCTTTTTCATCATCTTTTTTCCCTTTTTGCTAATTTGCAGGTGGCGTGGGGGTTCCCCGCGCTTTAAGTTGTTGATCAATCATCATGAGGCCACCTTTCTCCTTCCCGACCATTCGAAGGGGTGCCACAATATCATTCACGGTTGCTTCTTCTTCGACCTGTTCGGTAACAAACCACTGAAGGAAGGTTTGGGTAGCGTAATCGCGTTCTTCAACGGCGAGATCCATGAGTTTATGAATCAGCCCCGTGACATACTGCTCGTGCCGAAGCGTCTCTTCAAAAACCTCAAGCGGTGAACCATATTCTGCGGGCGGTTGGTCAATGGCTTTAAGCTGCACGGTTCCGCCTTGTCCAAGAATATAATCGTACATTTTGTTCACGTGCAACGACTCCTCCTCAAACTGCATTCGCATCCAATGCGCAAACCCCTGAAGCCCCAAGCTGTTGCAATACGCCGACATTGCCAAGTACATATAGGCGGAATAAAATTCCTTGTTGATTTGCTCATTTAAAGCATCTTGCATCTTTTTTGAAATCATTTTGTTCTCCCTTTGTAACGACTAAAATAAGATAATACTTTACCACCGATTTAGTCAATGCCATTTGCACGTTTTGCCGAAAGAACGGTGTTGTAAAGTAGCATCGTAATCGTCATTGGTCCCACGCCACCTGGCACGGGTGTAATGAACGAAGCTTTTTCTTTCACGCCCTCGAAATCGACATCACCCACCAAACGGTAACCGCGTTTTTTTGAAGCGTCGTCCACACGATTTACGCCCACATCAATAATCACAACGCCCTCTTTCACCATATCGGGAGTAATGGTATTTGGCCAGCCCGACGCCGCAATCACAATATCGGCCTGACGAGTAAAAGAAGCCAAATCTTTTGTACGCGTGTGACACAGCGTAACGGTTGCGTTGGCCCCTTTTTTCTTTTGGAGCAACATATTTGCAACGGGCTTACCCACAATATTACTACGCCCCACAACCACTACGTGTGCACCCTCGGTCTCCACGCCACTACGAAGCAACAGTTGAACAATTCCGTGCGGGGTGCAGGGTAAAAACGTCTCCTCGCCAATCATCATTTTTCCCACGCTCATTGGATGAAACCCGTCTACATCTTTTGAGGGATCAATCGCTAACAAAACGGCCGATTCGTCAATATGCTTAGGAAGAGGCAACTGCACCAAAATACCATTAATTTTTGGGTCCGCATTCATTTTTTCCACCAAAGCAAGCAATTCTTCTTGAGAGGTTTCTGCTGGCAAACGATTGTCGTCAGAATAAATTCCAATATTTTCGCAGGCCCGCTCTTTTGCTGTTACATACGACTGTGATGCCGGATCAGCACCCACCAAAATCACGCCTAGTCCTGGAACAATGTTTTGTTTTTTAAGCTCGGCAACCTCCGCCTTTAACTCTGCGCGAATATCCTCAGCAACCTGTTTTCCATCAATTATTTTTGCACTCATAGTTATCCTTATTTTAATCCGTTAAAAATCTGCTTTTGGGTACGATCCCAAAATTGTAATCATCGAACAGTGCTCCTGTAACTCCTCTAGCGCACGTGCCACGGGCGGATCGTCGATGTGTCCATCTACATCCACAAAAAAGAAATATTCCCACGCCTTATTTCGACTCGGTCGCGACTCGATTTTACTCATATTAATTTGATCGGTTTTAAACACCGCCAACGCATCGTACAACGCACCTACTCGGTGTTTCACACCAAACACAATTGATGTTCGATCGTGACCCGTAGCCGCTCCATGAGTGGGAGCAATCACTAAAAATCGAGTGGTATTTCCCTGAATATCCTGAATATCTTTTGCCAAAATATCAATATTATAAATATCACTAGCCATCGTGCTTGCAATCGCTGCCGCACCAGGGGTTTCCATCGCCAATTGAACAGCCTTTGTTGTACTTTCCACCGGCGATAATTTTACGTTTGCAATATTATTATTCAGCCAGCTTCTGCACTGACCAAACACCTCTTGTTTACTAAAAATCAGCGATATATTTTCTTTCGGTTCATTCGAAAGCAAGGTCAACGAAATGGGCAAATAGATCTCTGCGCAGATTTTTAACGGGGTGGTAGCAAACTGATCAAACGTGTGTGTTACAGCACCTTCCGTTGAATTTTCCACAGGAACCACCCCGTAATCAACCGATCTATTTTGCACTTTTGCAAATACTTCGCTGATGGTTCCAGTTGGAATATAATCCACACTTACGCCAAATTTATTTCGAGCTGCTTGATGTGTAAACGTCGCTTCTGGCCCCAAATATGCAATTTTCATATCGGTCTCCAGCGACAGCGCCGCCGACATAATTTCGCGATAAATGGCATGCGCCGACTCCGCCGGAAGTGGTCCTTTATTGAGTTGCTTTATTTTTTCAAAAACCGCGCGTTCCCGTGCTGGAACATAAATTTCTCCGCCTTCTGCTTTTTTGGCCTCGCCAATTTTTAAAACCACACGAATCCGCTCATTTAACAAGCGGATAATCTCCTCGTCCAGCTGATCAATTTTTTTTCGTAAAAGATCTAAATCCATCCTCATTCCTCTATTAAAAAGATACAGAAGGCACGTTACCAAAAACCCGCTGGGGCTCTAAATCAAAATCGTATCTTTTTAAAAAACAGACACTAAACCCAAAAAATCTAACGCCCCATCCAGCCGCCATCAACAACCATTGTATGCCCCGACATATAGTCAGAAGCAGAGGAAGCAAGAAACACAACAGGCCCCTTAAAATCTTCCGGTTGTCCCCACCGAGCGGCAGGAATTCGTCCCAAAATGGCCGCATTTCGCTCGGGATCATCTTGCAAAGCTTGCGTATTATCGGTGGCAATATAGCCCGGCGCAATTGCATTTACCTGCACCCCTTGGCTCGCCCATTCATTCGAAAGCGCCATAACCAACTGGCCAATCCCGCCCTTACTTGCTGCATACCCAGGAACAGTAATCCCTCCTTGGAACGTAAGTAAGGATGCCGTGAAAATTATCTTCCCACCACCACGTTCAATCATTCGCTTTCCCAACTCTCGACTCAAAACAAACTGCGCACTTAAATTCACCTCCAACACCTTATCCCAAAACGCATCAGAATGCTCAGCGGCAGGAGCTCGTAAAATAGTTCCGGCATTATTCACCAAAATATCAATCTGCGGAAAATCCGTCGTTACCTGCTCAATAAAAGCGTGCAAAGCCATCCGATCCGAAAAATCGCAAGCATATCCCTTAAAAGCTCGGCCCCGAGCCAGCACCTCTTTTTCAATTACACTTCCCGAAGATTCAAGCGAAGCACTTACTCCAATAATATCAGCGCCAGCCTCCGCCAGCGCCTCGGCCATCGCCTTTCCAATTCCTCGCTTGCAACCCGTTACCAACGCCACCTTTCCACGCAAATTAAATTGATCCAAAACCATCGCCCTTCCCCTACTTAAGATCCGAAATTGCAATATGATCCATATCATCGAACCGCTGATTTTCTCCACCCATGCCCCAACAAAAAGTATATGCACGCGTTCCACATCCCGAATGAATCGACCACATCGGAGAAATCACCGCTTGACCATCCGACACCGCCAAGTGCCGCGTCTCATCGGCCGGGCCCATAAAATGGAAAACCCGCGCATCATCAGCCAGATTAAAATAGAGGTAAACCTCCGTCCGGCGTTCGTGCGTATGGCACGGCATCGTATTCCAAACACTACCCGGCTCCATGACGGTAAAGCCCATAACCAACTGACAACTTTGAATCCCCTTCTCATGAATATATTGATAAATAACCCGCTTATTCGAATCCTCCAACGAGCCCAACTCAATGGCATTCGCATCCGCTTTTTTCGCCTGCTTCGTAGGGAACGTGGTATGTGCCGGATAGCTTAACAAATAAAATCGCGCCGGATTTTTAGAATCCACACTCGTAAAAGAAATCTCCTTTGCACCCCGCCCAATATAGAGCCCGTCCAAATTTTCCATTTCAAAAATTTCACCATCCACCGTAACCGTTCCCGTGGCACCAATATTCAAAACACCCACTTCACGACGCTGACAAAAATAATCTGCGGCCAACTCCTTTCCCGCCTCCAACACCAACGCCGCATCCACAGGAACCGCCGCCCCAGTAATCGCACGCTCCACCTCGCAATAAAGCAAATTTAATTTCCCACACTCAAACAAATCCACCAAAAACGCTTCACGCAACTCAGCAGTCGTCATCCGTTTATATTCATTTTTTCCAACTGTATATCGTACATTCATCTTTCCATTCCTTATTTTTTAAACTTTTTCATCGCAAATTGTGTTAGATACGCTTGCCACTCCGCCAACGTCTTAATCTCTCCCGCACGCGCCCATCCATATCCAGCATAATAACAAACCTGACCCTTCCCATCCGTACTCGTAATCAACAAAACATGATCTTTTTTCACAACCACTTCTTTCATATTTGTCGGATTCATCACCACCGCCGTTCCCAGCCCAGAGCCGTCAATCAACTCCCAACACGCAACCCAGCCCCGCTTCAAATCCTTCGAGACAACTGCAGCACCCGCATGACGAGCCACCCCCACCGCAACAGGAAGCTTCAGCGCCAACGATCCATTTTTCCAAAACGTCGAGACCACCTTAAACAGACGATCCCCCAATAAAATTGAAATCCGCTTCTCCTCCTTATATACATCTGCACCAACCGTCCACTCATACGTCAAAACAAACTCCGACTTCGCATCCGTACACTTCACAATCCTCCACTTCGTAAAGACGTTCGATGTTTTAAGCTCCCCATTTATCCACAAACCCAAACCACCACAGCCCCGACTCGAGCCCACCTTATAACCATCGTATCCCTCGCCATGATCTTTATGGTACGACTTATTCAGCGTCTCCGACTCTCGATACCACTTATTAACAATCGGATAATCAACCCGCTTCAACCAGCAATCAATTCCGCTATCCTCACTTGCACTCTTCAGCGCCGGACCATACACACGGAAAGCAACCTTATCATTCTCCCACGCAAAATCATCCTTCCGCTCTGGGACAAATCGACAAAACGTAGCAGGCTTCGGCGTCGCCTGCGCAATCGTCCCCATCAACAACACAACAAAAACAAACCGACCAACCATCTTCATCATAAAACACTCCACTCTCACGGATTTTCCTTAAAAAAACCACCCTACGTACAACCCCCTATAAAATCAAGATGCTTTCCAAAATAGATTATTTAACTGTGATGGTGTATCCAGAAAGAAAGGATGTGCCTGCAGGAAGACGCTCGATGCCGGGTTTGTTTTCAAGGGTTCCGTCGCTGTCGGCGGCATCGTTGTAACTCATCCAGGGTTCGATACAGACAAATGGGGCATTTGGTTTTGCCCAAATCCCAAGATGTGGAACATTACGTCGATCTAGTTGCAAAAACCAGTCAGAATTTTTTCGTTTAATGGTGATATATTTAGATTGGATATTTTTAAACATGAGGGCATCGTCATCGAAGGTCTGTTTGTTGAGGGGAATGGTTTGTGCATGGTCTAAAAAGCGACTCTGTTTTTTTGTAAATAGATTGTTGGTTAGTCCAAATAGGTCGAGGGTTTCTGGTTGGCTAAATTCGATGTAATAATCGCTCAGACGGTGGTTGATTAGGTCAAGAGCGAAGGCGGGGTGGGATCCGATGGAAAAAAGAAGCTTTTTTTTATCGAGGTTGATGATGGTGTAGTTTACTTCGAGCTGATGATTTGAGAGTTTAAATTCAATTTGGAGAGAAAAGTCGTAAGGATAAACGGCGTCTGTTTTTTTGTTGGCTTTGAGTTCAAAAAGGACGCGTTCTTTTTGTTGGTTTAGGGTGGTAAAGGTTTGTTCTCGGGCAAATCCATGTTTGGGCATGGGGTATGTTTTTCCTTGGATTGTAAGGTTTTTATTTTTTAGTAGTCCTGTAATAGGAAAGAGGACGGGGGCTGATTTTCCCCAATAGGTGGGGTCGGCTTGCCAAATATATTCTTCTTGGGTTTGTCGGTTTTTAAATGATGTGAGTTCTGCACCAAGGGGGTTTATGGTGGCTGAGTGGGTTTTGTTTTGAATGGTAATCATTTTTTTATTTCCTGTGTATATATTAAGGGGTTATCCAAACCCCGACGCGTCGCCATTGATCTAAAAATTCGTTTCGAGGGCAAGATCTTTTTCCGGTTAAAGGATCACCTAAAAAAACCTGTGTGTCTGTAATTTTAAAGACAACTACGTAGTGATCAACGAGGGGGGCATATTTGATGATAGCCAGAAAGGGTGTTTTGTTTTTTATCTTTTCTAGCGTTAAATTGTATTGAACGTGAGCAGTAACTCCATGTTTTTTTTGAATAGCTTCGCAGAGTAAATCAGGTGGGGTTCCTGCCATTCGGGTTGTGAAGGCTGCGATGGAAAGGTCGCCTTCAGATGCTGTAATGTTATATTGACTTAGTAAGGTGACGGCTGCTGCAGGACCACAAGTGTAGTCGGTTTCTTGAAGACAGATTCCGTTTGAGTCGATCTTGGTTTTTAAATGGGTTAGTTTTTGATAGGCGAAAACGGGCATTAAAAACGGAGCAATTGAAAAATAACTGATAAAAAAGAGGATGAAGATTGTGATGATGAATTGTTCTCTTTTGTGTTTTAATTGAAAGAGTAAGGTGCTTAATGAAAGGGCGCAAATAGGGGTGATCCAAACAAATTCGGAGCGACCTTTCATAATCCATTTGAATGGAATGACGGTTTCGAAAGAGGGATTATAACGAGGGATAAGCATTAAAACTATTCCGAAAAATGGAATGAAAAATCCCCACATCCATTTTCGTCCTGACCATGTTGAAATTTGTTTTCCTAAAAAAAAACAGATGAGTGCGAGCAGAAAAATACCAGCACTTTGAATCCAGGCTAAAAGTTGAGTGTTCATATTTCTCCTTTAATGAAAAGGGGGTCGCCAACAGAGCAGTTTTTCAGGGTTCCTGCGGCGGTTTCAAGTACGGTGGTTGTTTTGCGGGGAGCAATTGCTATTTGCCAAGGTCGTAGATTGGGAACGATTTTTAAAATGTGTAATTCGGGGTTAAGGAAGGCAACATCGATGGGGAATTGCATAAACCACATGTGAATACTTCGACAGGGTCGGATGATCATTCCGGTGTTGGCGGGCAGATTTTTTCGACCAAGAAGCCCTTTCATACGGGCGGAAAGCGTCTCGGCGAAGAGAACTTCGGAAACAACAACTGAACCATCTTTTGTTAAAATGCGTGACATATGGACTAAAATTCTAGATTTTATCTTTTTTTACAAGAGGTAAGAGCAATGAGTTTACGAAGTATGACGGGATTTGGTGCGGGAAGCGCATCAACCAAGATGTGGAAAGTATCGATAGAGATGAGTTCGGTAAACCGAAAACAGCTGGACGTCAATCTTGTGCTACCGCGTAATTTAATGATGCTAGATGCGCTGGTTCAAGGCTTGGTACGCAAGGCGTTTTCGCGGGGCAGAATCTCTGGCGTAATTCGGGTGGAAGCCGATGAAAATGCCCATTCGGTTGCCATCAATGAAGTACTCGCTCACGAGTACATCAAAGTTGTGCGAGCCACCGCTAAGCAGTTAAATTTGCCCGACACTTTAAGTGCAGAGAGCTTGCTTAGGATAAAAGGGTTGATTGGAACCAAGCAGGATGATTGGGATGTGGAAGCGGTAAGTGCTGTGGTCGAAAAAGCGATGGAGATTGCTCTGCAAAATTTAGAAAAGATGCGCCTTGCTGAAGGGAAAATGTTAGAAGCAGATCTACACCGCCGCGTGGATCTGCTTGAATCGTATATAAAAGAAATTAAAACGCTTTCAAAAAACACCACAACCCGCTATCGCGAAAAGTTGCTTGCCCGAATTAAAGAGGCTCAACTTGGGGATCTGGCGAATGACGATCGCATTTTACGAGAAATTGCACTGTTTGCCGATCGGTGCGATATTAGCGAAGAGCTGGTTCGGCTGAAAAGCCACCTTTCTCAAGCACGCAAACTTTTTCGTGCCAAAGAGTCGGTGGGGCGTACGCTCGACTTTCTTTGCCAAGAACTCTTTCGCGAAATTAATACGATTGGCTCAAAAGCAAACGAAGTTGAAATTACCAACCAAGTGGTTTTATTTAAAACCGAACTTGAGCGCATTCGAGAACAAGTCCAAAATATTGAATAACAACGGGGGATTTTATGAAAAAATTAAAACCACTTATGCTAGCCATTTCAGCACCTTCTGGTGCAGGAAAAAGTACACTTTGTGACAAATTGGTGCACGACTTTTCAAATATTGTCTACTCCATTTCTTGCACAACGCGAGCACCAAGGGGAGATGAAAAAGATGGAGAACACTACTATTTCCTCTCAAAAAAAGAGTTTAAATCAAGAATAAAAAAAGGCGAGTTCTTGGAATATGCCAAGGTGCACGGAAACTATTACGGTACCTTAGAAGACACTGTTCTTTACACCATGGAACAGGGAAAGCATATCTTGCTCGACATTGACGTGCAAGGTGTTGAGCAAATCCGAAACGCCATAAAAGGGTTCGATGCGAACCACCCCATTCGAAAAGGATTTATCGACATTTTTATCCTTCCCCCCTCGCTCGAAGAGCTTGAAAAAAGGTTGCGAGGCCGAGGAACAGATGCCGAAGACGTGATTCAAAAACGGTTAAAAAATGCGAAAAAAGAGATCGAACAGGCCCGGCTATATGGCTATGAAATTGTGAACGACGATTTGGAACTCGCCTACACCGAATTAAAAAATATTATTAAAAATGCGTGATTTTTATGAGTAATACACGAACCAGTTGGGAAGAGATCGAAAACCACATGCTTGCACCCTATGCCGTGCGAAGTGCCAAAACATTAGGTCGCAAATTTTCTGAAACCAAACATCCTTTTCGATCCTGTTTTTCGCGCGATCGAGACCGCATCTTACACAGTAAATGCTTTCGACGCCTGGAATACAAAACACAAGTTTTTGTGAACGGCACAGCAGATCACTACCGAACCCGTCTAACTCACACCATGGAAATGGCCGCCGTCGGACGAACACTCGCACGCATTCTTCAAGCAAACGAAGATTTAACCGAATGCATCTGTCTGGCACACGACATCGGGCACAGCCCGTTTGGTCATGCAGGCGAACACGCTTTAGACGACCTTATGAAAAACCACGGCGGATTCGACCACAACCTTCAAAGCCTTCGCTGGGTAGAGATTATTGAATCGCCTTATCCCGCCTTCAAAGGCCTTAACCTCTCATGGGAAGTGCGTGCAGGACTGCTTAAACACGAAGCCCACATCGAAAATGCAAAACTCGACGGTCATCCCATTGGACCCCACCAAACCATCGAAGCACAAATTGCCGACATTGCAGACGACATGACCTACCACGCCCACGATGTAGACGACGCCCTCGAAGCCGGAATAATTACCGTAGAGCAACTAGACCAAACCGAATTTTGGCGCCAAGCCAAAAAAGCCACGCAAGACCGCTACCCCAACCTTACACAAGATCAATGGATCCGGGCCACCATCCGAAACCTATTTGAACTCCAAGTAATTGACGTCATCGAACAAACACAAAAAAATCTAAAAAAACACACTCCGAACAGCTTTCGAGACGTCATGCAAGCCCCCGAACGGATGGTTATTTTCAGCACTCAAATGCAAGAGATTCTCTCTGAATTTACCGCCTTTATGTTTAAAAATATGTACTTTCATCACTCGGTTGCAGACGCCACAAAAGAGGCCGTTCAAACCATGCGAAAGCTCTTTTTGCACTACATTGCACACCCCGAAACCATGGGAAAAAAAGCGCAGGCACGTCTGGAAGAAGAAGGTCTTTGGCGAACCGTCTGCGACTATGTGGCAGGTTGCACCGACCGCTATGCACTTGAAGAATATCACCGATACTTCGATTCAACACCTCTTAACCCCACCGTCCCTATTCGAGGGTAAAAATGCACTATTTTCTACATCCTAAATAAATTCAAAATTCAAGTTAGTTATCCGTTATCTGTTACTTATTATCAGAATTCGTTCCAATGAACCGGCTTCGCCTATTTTCTTCGAAAATTATCTTTACGCTTCGCTCCAAGGCAATGTGTTCCATGCTTAATAAAATACCATTCTGATTTTCGTGTGTTTAGTGTATTTCGTGATTAAAGTTATATAGGGACAGACTCAAACAACCCCTCTTTCCTTATCCCAAATTTCTCTTTCTAACAAATCCTTGCAGCTTGGTGCGATTATTTTTAACACGAAGCAACTGTGTTAGATGTCTTATCATTAAAATTTATTGTGGCTTAGGAAATAATGTCCCATGCAGAACATAATATAAAAATATTGACAAATATCGGGGTATATTTTTCAGGAACCGTATATGGACGTAAATTTTTTTAACGCAGGGAACGCTAAGATCTTATGAATCCCGAAGGAATGACACCTTTGTAACTCAAGCGGAAAAAAACAAACTAAGCTCCATAGGAGCGGCATCTTAAAAAGAATGCGAAAAAAGTGTCGCACCTACGGAGCTTCTTCTTTTTTATTTCGTCAACGTTACAAAGGTTCCGCTCCTACGGAGCTGGTTAAACACCCAAATCGCAGTCCCTCAAAAAAGATGATCTGTCCGATTTGTCCAATTAACTAAATCACTTTTTCGCAGACAAAAAAAGGAGGAACAAGGTTCGTAGTTCCGCCTTTAGGCGGTCTGGGTTTTTGTTTGATTCCGCCAAGTTTTTCTGTACATTTGTTTATATGAAAAAAGGATTAAACGTTAAATATGTGGAAGTAATATTTCATTAGATGTGATGAAAAAATCAATCAACGAATAGAATAACAGGGATTTTTAAGGATTAAAAATGGATAATTTTGATAAAGAGGAAATGTTAAAGAAGCTTATATCATATTTAAATGATGCTCTTAGTAAGGAGTGTTCTAGAGGTAAGCGTAAAATATATACATCTGTTTTGCGAAAAGCAAAAAAGGCTATGCATATAGATGATTGGGCTAAAATTGTTCGGATGTCTTTTCTTCTAGATGCAATTCATTTGAAGAGTAATCCAAAAATCTATCATTTATTGGTCGAGTTTGATATGAAGGTGAAAAGAGAAGCTACGCGAGAAAATCGTTGGTGGCGTCGAATTGGTCGGTATCTTAAGGGGAATAAAGACGAGTTTAGGTTAAAAGAGTTTGATAAAAAGAAATCTGTCTTGGAAATCTTAGAATGTGCGAAAAAAGAGTATGGAAAAGATTCTTATGAATATCGAGGAGTTTCAGAACGGATAGAAAGAATATTAAAAACAGATGACTGGTGTGAAATCGGCAACTCTCTATTTGGGTTGTTTGCAGTTAGGGAGCTTGAATATACTGCAGAGACATACGAATTGATAATGGAATTTATGTTTAATGTAAGAGAAAGATGTACACTAAGATTTAGAATAAAACATAAATGGAATTCCTTTTTTGGAAAAGGGAAGTTGTAAAACAGGGGGTTTTATGAAAATAAAAACACAGAATAATGATTTAAACGGACGGGTCCTTTGTGTGGTCCTTTGTGCTTTTCTGTTTGGATGTTCTACGTATAAGAAGGAGTTTGTGAAGGAGGGGTATGTTGTAATTCCTAGTCGATTTCGTTTGTCACAAACTGAAATTAAAAATGTATCGAATAAAGATACGTTATTTTTTGCTCGGAAATCAAATACACGCGATTTGAAGATTCGAATTGAAAATATTTCGGTGCAGAAGGGGGCGATATCTTTTGTTGCAAAGGATGGGGTTGTTACGATTACAAAAGATCGTGTTATGATTCTTAATAAAAAAGGGATGAAAGAAGTTGTTTTTTCTATGAATAGGAGTGAGCTGAGCTTTATGTTTCTTAGTAAATATTCTCGATTTTGTATTGATATATTTTCTTCGGGAATCGAGTCAAAACAAAAGAGTGAGTGGATCGATTCTTTTTTGGATAAAAAGCAATCGATACCCGATATTTATTTAAATCTAAAAACTACGTTGATGAATGGATATTGGTTGATTGAAATTCCTATTAAAAAAACTGCCGATTTTGAAGGGGATCTGGGGAAAATAGTTGTTCTATCTAATTGGTATTAAGAAC
>Ga0256845_1001367_pt1 | contig 19755 bp, 18 predicted proteins | sample RiftiametaG_FD_189101 | JGI IMG/M metagenome (GOLD analysis project Ga0256845, IMG submission 189101) | Tube worm associated microbial communities from hydrothermal vent at the East Pacific Rise, Pacific Ocean - Riftia | ecosystem: Host-associated > Annelida > Integument > Unclassified ...
TAAAAAGTACTTTCCTTTTTTTACACTAGCTTGCCTGGCAAACTCTGAAATTAAAACTTGATCCCAAATAGGGTCAATGTCTGGTGTACGAACAGAAACTTGCGTTTTTAATTGTTCTAACACATTGTTAACATCAATATCATTGATATAATCCGAAAAATTTTCCTCAGAAACTGCAAAAGCAAACGCGGCTTGACTACCAGGCTTTTGATGTAAATAACGAACGACAATGTCATAACCTAAAGTATAACCCGCGTTAACGGGCAGTGTTCCTTGACCTAAGTACCAGTCAGAATCAAGAAAGTTTATACTGCTTAATTGTGTAATCGCTTCATTTCTCACTGAATCATAATCACCGATACTGATCCCTTGAGCATAAGCTGGAGGTATTTGTGAGTCAATAACCTGCATAGCAAATGCAATTGCTAACCCTTCTGTCACCAATGAATCTAATAATGTTGGTGGCTCATTCTCATACTCACTACGGCGAGCTTTAAGAGATGCTAAGGCAATCTGAAAGTCAATATCTTCAGGACTTGTTTGGGAATAATCAATCGATATAATAACGGTATTTTGATCGAAAAAGGTTGTGTATATGCCAATAGAAGGATCAATTTTTCTGGTTTCAGAATTAACTAAAAAATTAATTTTTTGAATTTCTAAATGACTATGTATTTTATCAATTGCATTTTGAAGTGAACTCACTAAATTCGCTCCATGGTCCGTTAAATTAGCATCATCATTTGCAAAATAAATATTCGCACAAAAACTTAAACTCGAATTAAGTGTATAGTCCAACAAATTATGAGTCACTGAATTAGCTGCTGTATCACAGGATGTTGATGCTTGTGATGATGAAGAACTTGATGAACTACTACTGACAGAAGAGCCTGATGATCCTCCACAAGCTAATATTAAGGTTAAAAATATTGGGCTGATTATTGTATGAACCTTCTTGACGTAATACATAATTCCTATACCTGATTTTAGTTTTAGTTTTCAGCTCGATGTAAAATATCGATTAACTCTTACCTTAACTACGTATTCCAATTCCTTTGGATAAAAGATAATACGCGAGAGAAAATAATCCGAGAATAAATACTATAATTAATATTATGGCGGTTTCAATTGGTATATCTGAAAAACCAAGAAAACCATAACGAAAAGCATTCACCATGTATAAAATAGGATTAGCTTGTGACACTTGTTGCCAAAAATCTGGCAACATTTTTATAGAATAAAAAACACCACCTAAATAAGTTAAAGGCGTTAAAATAAATGTTGGTACAATGGATATATCATCAAAGCTTTTCGCAAAAATAGCATTAACTAATCCGGCAGTTGCAAACATCATTGAAGTTAAAATAACAACAAATAATACAACCCCCCAATGATTAATATTAAGTTCCACAAACTGAGATGCTACAATAGTTACAATCACTCCAGTCATTAACCCTCGAGTAACGCCACCAAAAACATAACCCAATAAGATAAATAATATTGGCACAGGTGCAACTAATAACTCTTCAACATTTCTTTGAAATTTCGCACTAAAAAAAGAAGATGCAACATTAGAATAAGAGTTAGTTATTACTGACATCATGATAATCCCCGGAGCAATATATTCCATATAACTCACCCCTTCCATTAATCCAACTCGTGAACCAATTAACTCACCAAAGATCACAAAGTATAATGTCATAGTAATGGCAGGGGGTAATAATGTTTGAATCCAAATTCTAAAATATCGCGTAATTTCTTTTATAAGAATACTTTGTAAGGCGATAAATGCTTCTTTATTATAAACTTTAGCTTTCATCTTTAAACCTCTACGACTGATGATTGAGGATTTTTCTCTGTTAATTTAACAAAAAGCTCTTCTAATCGATTAGATTTATTTCTCATACTCATAACTTGTATGTTATTTTTAGTCAGCCAATTAAAAACTTCATTTAAATTATTTTCTTTAGGCAAATCAACTTCTAAGCTAGTTTCATCACGTTTTCTTAAAATAATATTATTAATATTTATTATTTCTTTAGGTAATTTATTTACATCAAAAATAAATGTTTCATTATCCAGCCGAGATATTAACTCTTTCATATTGGTGTTTTCGACAATAACACCTTGATCAATAATAGCGATATTTCTACAAAGATGCTCTGCCTCTTCAAGGTAGTGTGTGGTTAAAACAATTGTTGTTCCTTGCTCATTAATATCTTTTAAAAATGCCCACATACTACGCCTTATTTCAATATCCACTCCAGCGGTCGGCTCATCAAGAATAAGTATTTTAGGCTCATGCATTAAAGCCCGAGCAATCATCAACCTTCTTTTCATACCACCCGATAGACTTCTTGCTTGTGAATTTTTTTTATCTAATAAATCTAATTGTTTTAATACAATATCAGCTCGTTGTAAGGCAACCTTTCTAGGCACGCCATAATAACCCGCTTGATTCACAATGATTTGTAAGCAAGTTTCAAATTGAGAAAAATTAAATTCCTGCGGTACTAATCCTATGCAACGCTTTGCTGCTTCGAGTTCTTCATCGATTGAATGACCATACACTTTCACTTGACCTTCGGACTTGTTAACAAGGGAGCAAATAATACCAATCGTTGTCGATTTACCCGCGCCATTGGGGCCTAGCAATGCAACAAAATCGCCTTTTTTTACAGAAAAAGAAATTCCTTTCAGAGCTTCCACCTGGTTAGAATATGTTTTTTTTAAATTAATTATCTCTATCGCATTATCTGTCATCATCTTCTCGACTACTTTAATCAGCACTATTTTAAAATGAACAAAATTACTTTTTGTAACCCCAAGCAGAAATTAAATCATTATCAATTCCTAAATGGTTTAAAATTCTTGCACAAACAAAGTCAGCAAGGTCTTCAATGGTTTTTGGTTCTGTGTAAAAACCAGGACAAGCAGGCATAATTGTCGCGCCCATTTCAGAAAGTTGTAATAAATTTTTTAAATGTATGGTAGAAAAAGGCATTTCTCTTGGTAATAGAATTAACTGCCCTTTTTCTTTAAGCACAACATCAGCGGCTCGCTCTAACAAGTTGTTGCTTGCACCCGATGCAATAGCAGATACCGAACCCATGCTTGCCGGACATATCACCATTTGTTTGGGTGCAGCTGATCCACTTGCTACCGGAGAGTACCAATTTTCTTTTGCATAAACGTTTAATACATCTTCATCACATCCCATTAATTCAGTTAGTGAGGATTGAATTTTTGTTGGTGATTCTGCTAGTTTCACCTGTGTTTCAGTGGCTAATACTAATCGAGCGGCATCGGAAATAATAACATGCACATGCTGGTAATATTTTGTTAAATGCTTTAATAAATTTAGTCCATAAATCGCGCCAGAAGCGCCAGTCATGGCAAACGTAATTGATTTTTTTTTCATACTAAATGCCCCGATTTTTATAAACGTCTAAAACTTTAAATTATTTTAATAAAGACAAATAGCGTTGATGAATGTTGTCAAATGAACCATTACTCATTATTAATATATGGTCGCCTGAATGAGTAAACTCTACTAAGGCGGAAAGAATCTTCTCAACAGAATCGTATGTGTTAATTGACTCTCTACCTGTTAAATCAAGTTCCCAATTGTAGGATCGTGGAATATAAAAAAAGGTTTGATCCGCTAATTTTACGGCATCAATTAATTTCTCTTTATGATGTCCCATTTGCATGGTATTTGAACGAGGATCAATCACCGCAATAATACGCTGGTTGCCCACTTTATTTCTTAAACCATGAATGGTTGTTTTAATTGCTGTTGGGTGATGAGCAAAATCATCGTAGACAGTAATGCCATTTACAACGCCTTTTTTTTCCATTCGTCGTTTCACATTTTTGAAACTTTCAAGAGCCACCAAAGCATCTTCAGCGTTAACTCCAACGTGTTTTACTGCCGCCAATGCTGCTAGTGCATTGTTAACATTATGGTCACCTATCAATGACCATTTTAAATCACCTTGCTTTTTACCATTATAAAAAACCGTACAATGACTTCCATCGTTATTTAGTTTGTTAACAGACCAACCGATAGATCCATCATTATTTTCGCTAAAATATTCAACCTTTGTCCAGCAACCTCTTTTTAATACTCGATCTAGAGCCTCTGAATTTTTTGGTCTAATCACTAGGCCATTACCTGAAACAGTTCTGATTAAGTGATGGAATTGAGTTTCAATGGCATCCAAGTCGTCAAAAATATCAGCGTGATCAAATTCTAAATTATTTAAAATGCAAGTTCGCGCACGATAGTGAACAAATTTTGATCGTTTATCAAAAAATGCCGTGTCATATTCATCAGCCTCCACAACAAAAAAAGGTGAGCCGGTATAACGAGCTGAAACGCCAAAATTTTCCATCACACCGCCAATAAGAAAGCCTGGGTTATAACCTAATGATTCTAAAATCCATGCCACCATGCTGGCAGTCGTCGTTTTACCGTGAGTTCCCGCAACGGCAATAACCCATTTATCTTGTAAGATATTTTCATTTAACCATTGAGGTCCAGAGATATAATGTTGGTTTGTATTCAGCAACTCTTCAATAATTGGCTCACCGCGAGAAAGCGCGTTACCAACAATAACTTGCCGTAGATTATCTTTAAGTGGTTTTGAGTCGTAGCCTTGATGTAACTTAATGCCGAGGGATTTTAGCTGGTCACTCATTGGAGGGTAACAATTTTTATCCGACCCTGTCACTTGATAACCTTTTTCAATCGCCAAACGAGCAACACCACCCATAAAAGTGCCGCAGATCCCCAAAATATGTAAACGCTTGTTTTGTTTCATTAACAACGATTAAACGACGATAGAAGTATAAGCTAATTGTACCATATCAATTTGCAGAGGAAGTAGAATCAAATGTAAGTGCGAATGAATAACAATCACAATTGATCCTCTATATAACCATCACAATTAAAAATTATGCCTCCGATTCTAATTTAAATTCTAGGGTAACTCGATGTCCTAATTGCTCTACGGGTTTTTCATCAATGATCTTAGGTGAGTACTTCCATTTTTTTAATGCTTTTCTTGCTGACTTATCAAAAATGCCTCTTGGTTTAGAATCCACTACTCTAATATTTTGCGTCGTTCCAACCGCTGAAACATCAAATTCTAAAGTGACATAACCTTCAATTCCTTTCATCGAGGCTGTTGCAGGATATTTGGGTTGAATACGAACTCTAGGTTGCCCAGAATCAAAATTGCTAGACATCATCTTTATAAAATTAGGTCTAAGCGAATTATTTGCATTATCATGACCAAAGCCAATATCAGAATTGAATGATATATCGGTATTTGTCGGTTTAACTATCTCAGTTGGTTGACGTATTGGCTGATCTATTTTTTCTGGGAGTTTAGCTAACTCATACTTGCGTTTTACAATCGGTTTATTTATTTCTTTATAATCAATAGTAATAGGATCTATAGATCCTATAGTATCAACCTTTATATTTTTAGCTTTAATAAGGTAAGTCATTGCAACAAATAACCCAAATGATATTAAAATAGCCGTTACAACGGATAATAGTTTCATCATGTTGTTCTCCTGATTAATTAAAATACTCTTATGTAAAAAGAGGCTTGCATAAATTACAAACGCAGGAGAGAAATAAATGGGGTTAATTATTTTTAATAAACGTAGAACAAATACTGTTTCATCAGTTAAAACATTTGATGAGTTAAGTATTCCGTTTTAACTAATTGATTAAATCGTTGAATTAACCGATCTTTATAGCGTATTTCTTTTTTACTATTAATCATTTTAACCGCGGCAAACAATGACTGCTTATAAACCTGATTAGGATTAGAGATAATCTGAAATGCAAAATCAAATGATAATGCTAAAACTTGCGCCGCAGGATGAATGTCGGTTCCTTTTAAGGATTTAGGTAAGCCACTACCGTCATCAAATTCCATAACTTGCATGCAAAGATCTGCGGCCTCATTCCATCCATGTAATCTTGATAATAGTCCTGAAGCAATAATACCGTGTTGTAATGTTAAATCCGTATACTCTTCTTTACGATCTATTTTTTGACTCAAATGTAAAAAGATTATCGCGGCTTCAAGCTGCTGCTCATCTGCTGAGTTAGCCAACATTTGATTTAATTTAAATGCAAGCTCAAAACAAATACCATAGAATTTTTCTTCTGTGTCATTTTGTTGTTGCCTGCCAGATAAATATTCAAAAAACTCCATATCGGTAGCATCTAAAAAACTAAATGCGTGTCCGTCACCAACATCTTGTACCACCATATCAATAGAAAAGTGACCATCATCAATTGCGGTTATGGCTTTTTCGGTAATCAGCACTCTTTGATCAGCTTCTGCAGCTTGAACTTGGCTTATTAATTGTTTGATATTCGTTAAAATTTCACCATCGGCTTTGGTTGTTTCTATAATGGATTCGAGCTGTTGCTGAATGATATTAACCACTTGAATAGCAAAACGTCCATAAACGTTATTGTAATCAATTTCTTTGCAACGAATACTTGAAAATAGATCTTCTAGTTGGTGGGCTGAATTAACAAAATCGTCTAAAAAAACCATATTGCAATTGCCTTTAACCGTATGAATTGAACGAAACATTCTGTCGATAATGCTTTCATCAACAGTTTCTTCAAGTTCTATAACGCAAGCATTAACGTCTCGTATGGCGGCAACCACATCTTCATAAAATTCTTGCTTGATCTCATCTTCTAGCTCAGAAAACGCTTCACAAGTAATATCTGACACTCATTATCCTCAAAATAATTTAAAAAACCATTAATTGAACTTTTAAGGCGACAATTAACCTTTGCCATTTGTTTTAACAAATAAGCTTGATAAGTATGGCAAATAATTACAAGATTTGTGGAATAATTAACGGAAACATTATGTTACGCGACTAATATTTTATAGAGAAAGCACTTACGAAAGTGATATTATATTTAGAGATCTGCAATAAAAAATGCCTGTCAGTTCTTAATTGACAGGCATTAAGCGCCTAGAGGCGCTTTTAATAGCGAGATAAAAGGTCGGTTATTTCAATCTTTTACTGACATTTTTTAATAACCGTCCCAAATTTAAAAAGTTAACAGAGGCGCTATAACTAAGCTAACAATTGCCATAACATTAATTAAAATGTTCATTGCAGGGCCAGAAGTATCTTTGAAAGGGTCACCAACAGTGTCACCAACAACAACAGCGGTATGAGTATCAGAACCTTTGCCACCTAAGTTGCCTTTTTCAACATACTTTTTAGCATTGTCCCAAGCTCCTCCAGCATTTGCCATCATTAGCGCCATTAATACACAAGTAATTAATGCGCCAGATAACATCCCGCCTAAAGCCGCTGCGCCTAAAGTAAAGCCAATAACCGCAGGTGCAAAAATAGCCAATGCACCAGGCAATATCATTTTCTTTAACGCTGCTTGAGTGGCAATATCAACACATTTAGCACTATCAGGTTCAGCCGTACCTTCCATCAAGCCAGGGATCTCCTTAAACTGACGTCTAATTTCCTTGATCATATCAAATGCAGCCGTACCAACTGCTCGCATGGTCATTGCTGAAACCAAAAATGGAAAAATACCACCAATAAACATTCCCATTAATACCATAGGGTTGCTAATGTCTAAGGTGAAATTAGGATTTTTATCCGATACAATCTCAATAAATGCGGCAATAATAGTAAGTGCGGCAAGACCTGCGGCTCCAATAGCAAAACCTTTACCTATTGCAGCAGTAGTATTACCGACCTCGTCTAACTCATCGGTAATTTTGCGAACTTCTGCGCCAAGACCAGCCATTTCAGCAATACCGCCAGCATTATCAGCAACAGGACCATAAGCGTCAATAGCCATAGTGATACCAACCGTTGCAAGCATACCTACAGCAGCAATTCCAACACCATAAACCCCAGCATCACCTAATAAGTGTGCGCTAGCAAAAATAATTCCAGCGATAGTCAATACAGGCACAACGACTGATTCCATTCCTAGCGCTAAGCCAGCAATCATTACTGTAGCAGGACCGGTTTCCCCCTCACGAGCTAGGTCACGAACAGGTTTACCACCCGTATAATATTCTGTCACTAAACCAATGATGCTTCCACCAACAGCGCCAACAATAACGCAATACCAGATGTTGACATCTAAACTAAGGTTGGTAATCACAAAATATGCTGAGACAATTAACAATATAGTCGCACCGATCGTACCGGATCTAAGCGCTTTTGCTGGTTCCATTGATGCAAACAATTTAACCACTACAATGCCAATGATGGAACATACTAGCCCAACTGAAGCAAGTAACAACGGTAACATCATCAATAATTCTTTATTACCTAATGATGCAAGATTCATCGTTGAAGCAATTGCGATAGTCGCAATCATAGCGCCACAGTATGATTCAAATATATCTGAACCCATACCCGCTACATCACCCACGTTATCACCAACATTATCTGCAATAACGCCAGGATTACGTGGGTCATCTTCAGGAATACCTGCTTCAATTTTACCGACTAAATCCGCACCTACATCAGCACTTTTAGTAAAGATACCGCCACCTACACGAGAGAAAAGAGCAACAGTTGAGCCACCCATTCCAAATCCATGGATCGCTTCAGCATGTTCGGCACCAAAGAAATAATATAAACCACCTAATCCTAAGAGTCCCATTGAGGCAACAGCTAACCCCATCACAGAACCACCGTAAAATGCGACGGTTAAAGCTTCTGATGCGCCTTTTTCTGCAGCTGCGACAGTTGTTCTTACGTTTGCTTTAGTTGCGGTTAACATGCCTATATAACCCGCAATAGCAGAACTGATAGCTCCAATAACAAAAGCAACAGATGTATGCCAGCCTTCAAAAGCGATATAAAGCAAAATAGTAATAACCACCAAAAAAGCGGTTAAAATAGTATACTCACGGCGCATAAAAACCATCGCTCCGTCATGAATATCTTTTGCGATTTTTGCAGTTTTCCCTTCACCGCCTGGATATTTTTGAATTAATAGATAAATGACAAAGGCGACTACAAGCCCTACTACGCCTAGAATTGGCGGTAATTGTACTAGATCAATCATATTTCCCTCACATATTTAAAATTATTATAAAAAAGGATCTAAGGTTGTTTAATTTATAACCAAATAGCTATAGCTTTATAAAAACCTATCGCTTTGTATAACAATAATCTTAATTGAGGACAATCAACTAGAATAAGTTATTTTAACTAGTTGATTTATAAAGTGTTTAATTATTATTAGTGGATGGTTTATTTTGCACTGCACTATCGTTATAATAGCGCAAAATTTTTCCACTCAACCAAAGTGATATTATGAGTTTAAACAAAGTACCTGCTGGTAGTGATTTACCAGAAGAAATTAACGTTATTATTGAAATCCCCGCACATGCTGACCCAGTAAAGTATGAAGTCGATAAAGACTCCGGCGCAATCTTTGTTGATCGATTTATGTCAACTTGCATGCATTACCCAACTAACTACGGTTATGTGCCTCATACATTGTCTGATGATGGTGATCCGGTTGACGTATTAGTCCCGACTCCATTTCCATTATTGGCAGGTTCTGTGATTACCTGTCGTCCGATTGGTGTTTTGATGATGACGGATGAATCGGGTATTGATGCAAAAATACTCGCCGTGCCTTTACGCAAGCAATCACCAATTTATAAAGGCATAAGAGAAACTTCAGATATGCCTGAATTATTGCTCAATCAAATCCAACATTTCTTTGAACATTACAAAGATTTAGAACCAAATAAATGGGTGAAGATTGATGGCTGGAAAGATGCCGCGGCAGCCAAACAAGAGATTATTGAAAGTGTTAAACGTTATGAAGAAACGCCAGACAAACCGGCATTTTAATTAAAAACGTCTGTCGCTTATTGATTAAATACCGTTTTTTAAATAGGTTATAATGAAATAAGCGACAGGAACTCTTCAAATGCTACTGGTTTACTAAAATAATAACCTTGATATTGATTACAACCTAACGACTTTAAACACTCTAATTCTGCCTCTGTTTCTACACCTTCTGCCAATACACCCATATTTAAAATATTACCCAAACCAATAATCATACTTGCGATGGCGGCACTATCACTTTCCTGATCAATATTAGTCACAAATGATCGATCAATTTTAAGTAGGGATGCAGGGATCTTTTTTAAATACGTTAAAGATGAATAGCCTGTACCAAAATCATCAATGCAACAATCCACTCCACAGGTTTTTAATTCTTCAATTAACTTAATACTGCGATCAAAACTCTCTACTAATAAATTTTCTGTGATCTCTAAAGATAAATGTTTTGCCGATATATTATTTTCTTCAATGCACTCCAATATTCTTTGTTTAAAATCGCGCTGAATTAATTGTTTTGCACTGATATTAATGGATATTTTTTTAAAGCTATCGGGCAGCTTCATTTTCTCTAACAACTGAATATGCTGACAAGCTTGTTCTAAAACCATTTGGCCAATGTTTAAGATTAAATCACTTTCTTCTGCAATAGGAATATAAACACCGGGAGACTCCATGCTTCTTGACGAATGAGGCCAACGCAATAATGCTTCTGCACCAATAATTTCGCCATGATAATTATATTGAGCTTGGTAATAAAGCACAAAACTTTTTTGTTTAAGTGCTTCTTTCATTTCTTCGGCACAAGCTAATCGACGATCATTTCTCTCTGACATGTATGGCTGATATATCAGTCCATCTAATATTTTATTGCGTTTTGCTTCGTACATGGCCAAATCCGCATATTTAATCAGATCATCAGTTTTAATCGTTGGATCAGGAAATAAAACATAACCGATACTACAGCTTAATTTGTATGAACCTGAGGCAATAATAAATGGACTCGTTAAATAATTATTGATTTTAGTAATAATAAGTTTTACTTGTTCGATAGACCTTTGCCTTTGCTGATCAAGGTTGGAAACTAGTACAATAAATTCATCGCCACCAAAACGAGCAACCATAATATTATCTCTAGACAATTGACTTAGTCGCTCTGCTAAATTAATTAAAATAGCATCACCAACGGCATGGCCCATTGCATCGTTAATAGGTTTAAAACGATTCAAATCAAGAAATACAAGACTACTAAAACAATTATTTTTTATCGATGAGCTAAATGATTCTTTAATTAAATCATTTAAGTGCTGTCTATTAAATAACCCTGTTAACCCATCATGCTTGGCTTGATAAAGCATTTTACTTTCAATGTTTTTTCGCGCAATAACTTCATCTAACAATGAATCATGTAATAAAGAGCTATAACAACTTGACGCTAGCTTTTCAAAAATAGGTTTAAGGGCTTTTTGAATAGTATTATTTAAAATAAATTTTGATTCGAAAATAATCACCCCATGTTTAGGAATAATAAATCCTGTTAAATAATAGTTTTTTTCCGACTTAGTTGTTAGTATTTTTTGTGATTGGTTTAACTGTCTAGAGAACTTACTTAATAATGAATTATTTTTCCATTCTCCTGTAGGGCTTTTTTTTGGAATGCTAAGAAAATGACGTGCATTTATTTCTTTTTTATTGTTGTTATTAATTGAAATAGCGTTTTTATTTTTATCAATGTAAACATGCGCACTGGTCAGATTTAAACGGTTAAAACATATTTTTATGAAGTGTTTTAACATGATTTTAAGATCTAAATCATTGCCTATTGCCATAGACAATTCATGTTGTAAAGAAATAATAAATAACGCGTTATTCATTGGATTAAAAACGTCCAACAACGGTTGATTTGTTAAGAAGTTTTATAGCGCCGGATTGATCATTTGCAACCTCCCCGATTGACAATACCCCAAAAACCGATCGATTCTCACACTCAGATATTATTTCGGATAGCTCTTGTTGAAATGAATCTTTCATATATAAAACCCGACTGATACAATCAAAAATAATAACCGTTGTTTGAGGTTGATTTTCATCAAATGAATTTTTATTTGCTTCTTTAGATGCCATCTTTGCAGCAGAAATTAATGAACTAATTTCACCTCTAAGAATATAAACCATAGAGTTAACCAAAACATTACCAACGCATTGCAAATGATCATTTGAATTTAAAATAGGATCTCTTACTAAAATATCCCCATTGACACTTTCGATCCCTAGAGGGAAGTGTTTTGCTATATCAAAGAATTCGCATTCATCAAAACGATAATGGCTATTGCTTTCAATACTTTTTTTATATAGTTCAAAAGCTGGTTCATAATTAAGAGTTTCAACAATAGAATCATTTGATTGACTAACAAGAAAAGGACCTAAAAACTTTTCCCACCCATGTGAAAAACCAACTGATAATTTTTCGGGAATGGCAACTATTTGTATAACCCCCGTCAGTAAACCTTGGTTGCTGTATACACATGGACGTTGTTCAAAGTCTAAAAAACCTGCGCCTCCACCAGCACACGAAGTTTCATGCCCTAATGATTCATATAAACATTCTAAAAATACTTCTACCCCTTGCATCAAACCATCATAAAAAATCAAATAATTACTCTTTCGATTAAGAATATCATTTTTTTCTATACTCTTTTCTAACTCAGAAAAATTTAATTGTTGAATTTCAGTAAAATGGCATATCTCCACAGTGTCAGAAAAACCAACAATCAAATAGCCTTTATTTAATAATTTTTTATCAACAATAAGATTAGGGTACATTCCACCAAAGAGAGGAATTGGAATAGTCTCTAAAATTGATGATATATATTTTTCCTGAAAACCGTTTTGACTACAGCTAAGAATTAAGAGACTTTTCGCTTGGCTTTCTAAAGCTAATTTTATCCCTAATTTAAAATCATTAATTTGATTACTTTCAGTATGCCAGATGAAAATTGGTGATGCCATATTATTCATTACACCTTGTAAATTTAATGACTTAATTTTTTAATAAATACCCTGTTCCAAGGATAAGTAATAAAGTGTAGTTAATCGAAGTAAAGTTGTAAAGATAACTAATTTATTACAATCAGTAATTCTTAGCTTTAAAATAAATGAAACAAATGTATCAATAACCAAGACTTTATCGTTTTTTTGTAATATAAATTTTTCCGTTAACCGTATACAATGCAATTAATCCTTCAGCATTACCAACAACAAAATCGCTCTTTAATGCATCAATAAATGTCCTTTTAACTTTTTTCTCATTATATGAATTACTTATTTTTCCTTTTGGACCCGTTTCAATGTGGAATTTAGCATTTGTATTTTTGTACACTGAATAGCTAACTTTTCCTGAAATTGTTTTTAGATTTATTTTGCCATTTTTTTCAAGGCGACTATCAAGCTTTAAATTTCCGGAAACAGTCGATATTTGTCCATCCAATAAGCTTTTACTATAAACATCAATATTTGATGAGACTGATTTTACAAAAATCTTTTTCATTGAACCACGAACTTTTACTTTGCCACTAACGGTTAAAATAGTTACCTCACCAGAAACATCACCAAGTATCACATCACCACTAACATTATTAATAGTGATTTTTTTACTATTCCCACTCAAATTAACATTGCCCGTCATTAAATTGATCTGTTGCTCCGAATCAATATTAGATACTTTTAGATTAGTTGCAATACCGCTAAACTTTATCTTCATCTTCTTAGGTATAAAAAGAGTAAGATTAGAACCTTTGCCACTTCTCGAGCTTTCTTTTCTATCAGGTAACATGATTTTTAAAATGACTTTATTATCATTTAAGCTAAAAATAACTTTTTCAGTTAATGTATCTAATTTTCCTTTAACCGTTACTTTTTCTTTATCCCACCCTTCAACAGAAATTGAACCACGTTCATTATAAATTTCGATCTGATTTGTTAGTGGCACTTCAAGCGTTTTATTTATTTTTTCTGACATCGCAGAAAAAGCAGATAGCGAAAAAAAACTAAAAAGAATGACTATTTTTATAATTAAATATTTCATCAAATTAACCTTTTTCTAACAGTTCTCTAAGGTCAATTAAGGCCGCATTGGCTCGGCTAATATAATTAGCCATAACTAATGAATGATTAGCCAAACCACCAAAACCACTACCGTTAAGGATCATTGGGCTCCAAATTGTTTCTTGTGTTGCCTCTAATTCCCGTATAATTTGAGCAAGACTCGCTTTTGCATTTTTTTTCTCTAACACCAAATCAAAATCAATTTGTATCGCTTTTAACAAATGAATAAGTGCCCAACAGGTTCCTCGTGCTTCATAAAAATTATCATCAATTTTAAACCACGGTGTTTTTACAGAAAATTGTTTTGATGTTTCTGTTGACTGACTAGCCGCTGAATCACCTGATAGATCAGTGTTAATCCTCTCTTGACCAACAGAGGCTGATAAGCGTTGAGATAAACCACCTAACCGTTTATTGACAAGCTCAAACCATGCGCTGAGATTATCCGCTCGTGCAAAAAACTGTACATTAGGATCACTTGAGTCAGCAAGTGCATTTTTAAATGCGGATAGTTTGTCAATGGCATTAGAATACCGCCCCTCCGCCGAAGGAAAAATCCATTGATCATGTGCATTATTAAATAACGGTTCTGCCTCTTTCAAGTCAGAATTTTCTAGTGATTGAGATTGCGAGCGGCTCATATGATTTCTCAATACGGAAACCATATCACGTATTTGCACCAATACACCAAACTCCCAAGCAGGGATATTATCTAAAAATATTGATGGAGGCATAATGTCGTTACTAAGTAATCCACCTTTTTTGTTAAGTAATGTTAAAGCAATTTTTTCAGTTGTCGCTAAAGTAATAACACCGGTTACTAAGCTTTGTTTTTCACTCTTGTTACCGACCAGTTTTGAAATTTTCACATCAAACAAGTCAGGCTCAGCACTCCAATACATGCCAAGTATATAAAGCCCTACAACTAACATAATAACAACAAAAGAGATTCGTTTTATCAATGAATTTGATGATTGTAAGGTTGTTGAATGATCAGAAGACTCACTTGTAGCTCCTTCCTTACTCTTATTAAACCAATTGAATTTCCACATTATTCTTCCTCAGAGTTATTAATTATGTTTGATACAACATCAACTTCGACAGTTTGTTTTTCATGATGTTCAAATATCAATTGAAGATTAAACTTTTTTATAGGTAAAGGTTTTTGTAGTCCCATCAGCATAATATGTTTAGCGCCCGGAGTGAATTGAATAGTTTCTCCAGCTTGAATCATTAAAGAGGGTTGATGACTCATTTTTACCATCCCTTCTTTAGTCACCGTTTGATGCATCATGGCATGACGAGAGATATCGCTAGAAATAGCCATGAGAACAAAGCTTTGATCCGTAGGATTTTTAATCGTTAAATACACCGCTGCGGTTCGGCTCACCGGCGGAACTTTAGGCATATAAGCATTACTAATCATTAATTCAGAATTTTTTGTTGTCGCTATCGCTGGAAGCGATAATAAATAACAAGCAAAACTAGATAACAATATTTTACCTATTTTTATAGGCATAATATTTCCCTCGTATAAAATACTTAAGGTTAATTTAAACGATATTATTTTAACAGGATTATTGCCTGATTAACTAGCGTTAAAAACATGGTCAAGGGCAATGACAAATTAAGTTACAATTTAAAATTAATCGACAGAATGTGCTTATAACTAATATTAGTCTCGCACTATCGATAAGGCATCATGAATTATCTGTATAGTTGCAGCAGGCTTAGTCACTTTTTCACTTAAGTGTCGGCGCCACAATTTGCCATTTGGCTGTGCATGAAAGAGTCCTAAAATATGTCGTGTAATATGTTGAAGTTTACCTCCCGATTTTAAATGCCGCTCAATATAAGGTATCAATTGTTCAACAATTTGAACTCGACTAGGCGCAGACTTTTGATCATTAAAAAAGAGCTGGTCAACTGTCGATAAAAGATAAGGATTATTATAAGCCTCTCGGCCGATCATCACACCATCAACATGAAGAAGATGATTTTTGCTTTCTTCTAATGATTTAATTCCCCCATTAATAATAACTTCTAACGATGGAAAATCTTTTTTTAATTGATAGACCGCAGCATAATCTAAAGGAGGGATCTCTCGATTTTGCTTAGGGCTTAAACCAGCAAGTATCGCCTTTCGCGCATGCACAATAAAACTGTCACAGCCAGATCCAGAAACCACCTGTACAAAGTTTTTTAAGTGTTGATAGCTATCTAAATCATCAATCCCAATACGGTGCTTAACGGTCACGGGTAAATCAGTCACATTTTTCATTGCCAAAATACAGTCAGCCACCAATTCAGGTTCAGCCATTAAACAAGCACCAATTCTGCCTGATTGAACTCTATCTGATGGACACCCAACATTGAGATTGATTTCATCATAGCCATACTCTTCACCAATTTTTGCACATTCAGCTAAAGCTTCTGGACTACTACCTCCTAGCTGGAGAGCTACAGGATTTTCTGAATAAGAAAAAGCTAAAAGCTTATCTCTGTCACCATTTAAGATAGCGCCAGTCGTCACCATTTCAGAATATAACAACGTGTGCTTAGAGATTAAACGTAAGAAATAACGTGCATGACGGTCAGTCCAGTCGAGCATTGGGGCAACAGATAAAATACGATTCATAAGATTAAATTAGTCACAAACTGAGCCTCAAACGAAACAACCGAGACTAATACCCTTCTTCATAAGCTGGCGCATAGTTAACAAATCGATTGTAGTGCCCTTGAAAAGTGACATTTACCGTGCCAATAGGTCCGTTTCTTTGTTTACCAATAATCACTTCTGCGATGCCTTTCTTTTCGGTTTCTGGGTTATACACTTCATCACGATAAATAAAACAAATCAAATCGGCATCTTGCTCAATGGCTCCTGACTCTCGTAAATCTGACATCACAGGGCGTCTGTCTGCTCGTTGTTCTAAGGAACGGTTTAATTGTGATAAGGCAACTACAGGACAATTTAACTCTTTAGCAAGTGCTTTAAGAGAACGAGATATCTCCGAAACTTCTTGAGTTCTATTTTCACTCATTCCCGGTACACGCATTAATTGTAAATAATCGATTAAAATCATACCCACACCGCCATGCTCTCTGACCAATCGTCGAGACCGTGTTCGTACTTCAGTAGGCGATAACCCCGCAGAATCATCTATATACAATTTGCAGTTATTTTTTAAAATATTGGTGGCAACTGAAAGGTTATCCCAATCACGATCATCTAAAGTACCCGTTCTTAAACGTGTAGCATCTATGCCACCAATGGATGCAAATGAGCGCATCAACAATGATTGTGACGGCATTTCCATACTAAATATAAGTACCGGCTTTTCACCGTGAATGGCGGCATGTTCTGCCATGTTCATTGCTAAGGTTGTTTTTCCCATAGAAGGTCGTCCAGCCACAATCACCAGATCGGCAGCCTGCAAACCCGAAGTCATACGATCAAAATCTTTAAAACCTGTCGAAATTCCAGTAATACCACCTTTAGATTTTTGTATTTCGTCTAATCTATCCAGCGCTTGAGGAAGAATATGACCGACTGATTCAGGACCTCCACTTTTACTTTCTCTTTCCTCTGAAATTTTGAAAACTTTACTTTCGGCTAAGTCGAGTAACTCATCGGGTTTTCGACCTTTTGGTTCATAAGCCGCATCAGCAATTTCATTTGCAACACCGATTAAGGAACGTAATACTGCGCGTTCTCTAACAATATCTGCGTAAGCACCAATATTAGAAGCACTAGGGGTACTTTTAGCTAAATCGGCAATGTAGGCTAAACCACCAATTTCATCGGCCTCACCTTCTTGCTCCAAAAATTCAAATAATGTCACCACATCCATTGGACGAGCATTTTCAGCTAAATAATGAAGCGCTCTAAAAATAAGACGATGGTCGTTTCGATAAAAATCTTCAGCGACTATTTTCTCTGCAATTCTTTCCCAAGCATCATTATCAAGGATCAATCCCCCTAAAACAGCTTGCTCTGCTTCTAGTGAGTGCGGCGGCATTTTTATATTTTTTACTTGTTGGTCGTCTCGCATCAGTCCAGATATCCTGCTAGTTAAATTCAATATACTTGTCTCTAAAAAATGTAATGGTGATAATTACATTAGTGATAATAATTAGAGCAAAAAAAAACACCTAAAACTTAAAAGCCCAAGGTGTTTCATTTTGTCACTTGAAGAGGTTGAGATCAATCTCTCAAACCACTAATCGATTATTTAGATTAATCTTCTTCAGCAACTACTGTCAATTTAAGTACCGCATTAACTTCTGGGTGTAAATGAACATCAACATCAAATTCACCAATGTTTCTTAACGCACCATTAGGTAAACGAATTTCGTTCTTTTCAACAGCAACACCTTCAGCAGAAATGGCTTCAGCAATGTCTTTAGTTCCAATAGAACCAAATAACTTCCCTTCATCACCACTGTGTGCACCGATTGTAATTGCTAAATTAGCAACTTGATCAGCTCTTGCTTGTGCGGCAGCTAAAATTTCAGCGGCTTTCTTTTCAAGTTCAGCTCTTCGAGCTTCAAACTTTTCAACGTTATCTTGAGTTGCAGGTACAGCTTTTCCTGTCGGCAACAAAAAATTACGTCCGTATCCATTTGCGACCGAAACACTATCGCCCAGCTCGCCCAGATTACGGACATTTTCAAGTAGAATGATTTGCATTATTCTATCCTCTAATAATTCGTGGATGGATACTATTTATGAGCGTCAGAGTATGGCAATAAAGCCAAAAAACGAGCGCGCTTAACAGCAGTTGAAAGTTGACGCTGATATTTTGCTCGAGTACCCGTAATACGGCTAGGAACAATTTTACCAGTTTCAGTCACATAGCTTTTTAAAGTAGCTAAATCTTTATAATCTATTTCCGAAACACCTTCTGCAGTGAAACGACAATATTTACGACGTCTAAAAAATCGAGACATTTTCTATTCCTCCGTTATTCTGCAGCTGATTCAGCTTCAGCAGAAGTAGTTTCTTCAGCTTTCACTTTATCATCAGTAGGGGTTGATGGTGCGCTTTCACGTTTTTTGTCAGAAGAATCAAAGCTTTTAGCCGCTTCTTCTTTTGCCTTAACCAGCGGTGAAGCTTCAGTTACAGGACCTTTCATTTTAATAACAAGGCTTCGTAATACCGCGTCATTAAAACGGAAAAGGGTTTCTAATTCTTGAATTGCTGAATAATCAGCTTCCACATTAAATAAAACATAATGTGCTTTATGAGAATTATTAATAGGATAAGCTAACTGGCGGCGTCCCCAGTCTTCATTTCGGTGGATAGTACCTGCTGCATCAGTGATTACAGTGGTATATCGTTCAATCATTCCAGGCACTTGATCACTTTGATCAGGGTGCACTAGAAATACGATTTCATAGTGTCGCATAAGAGCTCCTCACGGTTTCCAGTCAACTAAGCATTTGATTATTATAAATAATATCAAAAGATCTTAACTGACAAGGAGTTAAGTCAAATTGTTTGTTTATCAATCTTAAAGTATCGCAATAATGATTCAATCATAGCAAGCCCCTAAGAGCGCGGGATTATACGGGGCTTCGACTTTGAATGCAATAGATAGTATTGTCCAATGCAGGGCAAACGGGTTATAAATAACCCGTTGTTCATCTTTCTTAATGAAAATTCAGAAAATGTTTGACTCAGATCGACCAACGTGATCTATTCTAACCTTTGAGAGTTAGAAATGGTCACTACTACTT
>Ga0256845_1001368_pt1 | contig 19753 bp, 14 predicted proteins | sample RiftiametaG_FD_189101 | JGI IMG/M metagenome (GOLD analysis project Ga0256845, IMG submission 189101) | Tube worm associated microbial communities from hydrothermal vent at the East Pacific Rise, Pacific Ocean - Riftia | ecosystem: Host-associated > Annelida > Integument > Unclassified ...
CGCGATCGAGCATGCCCTGCCGCAGCACCATGCGTTGGCCGCGGAGGATGTTTCGGTGGCCGTGCACGATCGCGTAGATCCCGGCCTCGTGCATCGCCTGCAGACCGACCTCGGTGAAGGGTCGATCGGAGGGGCGGTATTTGGTCCGGAAGGAATTGCCGAAGGAGCCGTGATAGAGCGCGAAGAGATCGTTGTCGATGAGGCGGCGAAACTCCGCGTTGAGTTCGCAAATCCCGTGGTCGCGGATTTTTTTGGCGATCACATCGTCGACGCCCGCGTGGATAAAGAGCAGCGATCCGTAGCGCCGACAGAGGCGCATGCGCTCGAAGAACCACGCGAACTCACCGCCCGGCAAGAAGAGCTCTTTGGCGCGCTGGAAGGCGGCGTAGACCATGCCGAGCGACATCTCCATCTCGTCGCACATCTCTTGCAGCTCGCCGACCTTCTCGCGGATCCGCTTGACCTCCTTGACGATTTTGTTGGGCTGGATGAGCCCCTTGACGGTCGCCGGAAAGGCCTCGTACCAGCTCTCGTCGTGGAAGAGTCGGCGGCGGACCTCGTCGTCAGAGAGCAGCTCGTGGGGGCCGTGGGGGGCGATGTACTCGTCGTAGATCTCTTTGTAGAGCGGGATCGCTTTCTTGCCCATGCGCACGAAGAGATGGGCCAGACGCGGCTCCTTGGCGCCGCCGTAGATAAAGCCGACGAGCGCTCGCAGGTCGTGGTTGCCGACTAGTAACTCGACCTCGGCGCCGCTGTCGATCAGCAGTCGCAGTGCTCGCAGTAGGCGGAGGTTGTGCGGGCCCTTGTCTAGACAGTCGCCGCCGATCACAAAGATCGCTCGAGCGGCGGCATCGGTCAGCGTGAAGTCTGCGTCTTCGGGACCGGTTTTGTCGATCGCTCCCGAGGCGACCAGCGATCGGAAGAACGCGTCGGCATCGGCGTGCATGTCGGAGAGGAAATAGATCGTGCGATCGGGCCAGGCGATCGCACCTTCGCCGAGGGTCTCTTGGGCGTAGCGCAGCAGCTCTTCCTCGGCGATGTCGTAGCTGTCGCCGGTCTTGTCGATTTGGAGACGAGTGCGGAACTTGGGCCAACGCTCGGGCTCGTGGGGCAGCTTGACGCCGATCCATTCGCTGCCGCGGTAGCGCGGGGTGATCATCGGATGGGGATCAAAGGTCATCGCGGTGCTCCTGTCCAAGTGGACATGTCTGTGAACGGTCTAGTCGAGGGAGGGCTGCTTGGGCGCGCGGATTTTCCAGGCGCCGCCCTGGTGGAGGTAGGTGCCCTGCGCGGTGCGTTCGATGTGCACGGGTTGGCAGTGGTGCATCGACAGGCCGGGGATCTGTTCGAGGCGCAGGGTTCCCAGACTGACGGCGGCGTGGCGGAGGGCGGCGCCGTGGCTGACGAAGAGCTTGAGCGTGTCCTTGTCCTCGGGCTTCGGCTCTGTATTTTGGCAGGCGAGCGTTCGCAGGCGGCCGTCGACGTGGGTGGCGACGCGGGCACCGGCCTCCAGGAGCGACTCGGCGCCGGGCACCGGCAGTTTGCAGGCGGACTGCGCTTTCCAGCCCGGCGGCAACGTTTGGAAGCGGGGATCGTCGGCGATGATCCGGGCGATCTCATCGACACGCAGGTTGGCCATTGCCCCCATCGATCGTTCGCAGAGCCCGTCGAAGCTGACGATCTCAAAGACGCGGCCGAGTTCAGCCTCGAGTGCCTGGGCGATCAGCACCCCAGTTTGCCAGGCGCGGCGCAGGGTCGAGGTGTCGATCTGGGCTTCGATCCTGAACTCACCGGCGAGTTCGCGGGCGGCCAGAGCTGCACCCAACGCGCTCGCCTGGTCCCTGCCTTTTGCGGTCAGCGGGTGGGGCAGATGGGCGCTCGGTACCCCGGGCGGCTGCTCGTAATCCCCGTGGCGGATGAGCGCGGCGAAGAGCTTGGACATCGCCGCGAGGATAGCGGATTTCGCGGCGCTAGTGGCCTAGCAGGCGGCCTCTGGGGTCTTTGCGAGCAACTCGCGGGCCCAGTCGCTGGCGGCCTTAAAGTCGATGCCGCCGCGCACCTCGTAGGCGGGGACGCCCCTCAGCACACGGGCGAGTGCCGCCTGGCTGGCCTCGTCGCTGGGTGTTGGCAGCGGCCAAAAGAAGAGGCCGAGGCGCTTGTGAAGGATCGCTTGGAGGTCTTGTCGGCCCTCCAGTGTGACTTCGTGGATCTCCATCGGTCCGCCGCCGGGAGTCCAGCGGAGTACGATCAGGGCAGCGGCGGTCACCTCCAGGCGGAAGCGTCCGGGGCCGAAGAGGTGATCGATCACCGCGTCGCGTTTTTCTTCGAGGAAGCGCAGCTCGGCGGTGGGCATGGCGGCGTAGCGTCGGCGCTCGCTCTCGTCGATCAGGGGCGCGAGTGCAGGGTTGTGGATCACCGTGCCCGGGTTGACCCGCGGCTGCTTGGGGATCCCGTGCATCGTTGTGCTTGCGGGCGCCTGCCTGCCGAGCACTGCGCGGTCGTTGCTGACAAACGCGAGCGAGGGATCGGCGGCCATCATGTGCAGTGCGAGCGTCGACTTGCCGGCGCCCGAGCTGCCGCAGAGCACCAGCCCGCGGTCGTCACGAGCGATGCCGGCGGCGTGTGCCAAGACCCCGCCATCGCCGATAAGGCGGCACATCAGCCGGTGATTGACAAAGTTGACGACCTGGTCGACGTGCCCCAGCAGCGGCCCCGTGATGAGCTCGACGCCCTCGCCCATCACCAGCACGACCCCGGTGCGGATCTTGTGCACGATCCGGCCGTCGGCGAGGTCGACCCAGGCCTCCTTGGCCGGGCGCCCCTTGTCGTCCTCTTTGACCTCCAGGGTCCAGGGCAGAGCGGGCGTCTCTCCACAGAGGGCGAGCACCTCGAGGTCTGCCGGTTCGGAGCTGTCGCCTGGGCTCACGTCTGGATCGATAAACTCGCTAAAGTAGATCTGCAGCGCCCGGTGCAGCGAATCTTCATCGGTACAGATCCGAACCCTGTAGCCAGACAGCTGCAGATCCAGGCGACTCCGGGGCCCTGCGGCCGTCAGAAGTCGCCCATAAAGATCGCGGCAGGGGGTCGGTGAGCCTTGGCGCATGTTAGGCCCGGCCGCGCATCATGCCCTTCCAGTAGAGCTCTGGCAGCAGGTACTTCTTCATGATGTACATGCTGAGGCGCTCCTTCGCCTGGTTGAAGGGGAAGGTCTCTGCGGGCTCGCCAGCGTAGTTAAACTCGGCGAGGATCAGGCGGCCGTAGCCGGTGACCAGCGGGCACGAGGTGTAGCCGTCGTAGGTGGCATCGCCCTCGCGGCCGGCGATCGCGGCCAGGAGGTTGGTGACCAGTGTTGGCGCCTGCTTGCGGATCGCTGCACCGGTCTTGGCCGTGGGCATCGAGGAGGCGTCGCCGAGGGCCCAGACGTTTTTGAAGGTGTTGTGCTGGGTGGTCGCGGGGTCGACATCAACCCAGCCGGCCTCGTTGGCGAGCGGGCTCTGCTTGATGAAGTCCGGGGCCGACATCGGCGGCGTCACATGGATCATCGAGTAGGGCAGCACACTGGTCTCGCCTGTCTCTAGGTTCTCGAAGACGGCCTCTTTGGAGGCCGCGCGGAGTGCCACCAAATTGTTGCCGAAGCGAGTGTCGATGTCGCGGGCCTTGACCAGCTTCTCGAGGGCGATGCGGTACTTCTCGATGCCGAAAATCGATGCGCCTGCGCTGGCGAAGATCACGTTCACCGAGCTTCGACGCCCTTGCTTGCGGAAGTAATGATCGGCGAGCCACATGATCTTTTGCGGGGCGCCGCCGCACTTGATCGGGGTGTTGGGGTAGGTGAAGATCGCATTGCCGTCGCGGGTTGCCTGGATGGCTGCCCAGGTGCTGTCGACGTACTCGTACGAGTAATTAGAGCAGACGCCGTCGTGGCCGACAGCCTCTTTGAGGCCGTCGATCACGCCCCAGTTGATCTGGATCCCGGGGGCGACGACGAGGCTGTCGTAGGCGATCGTCGTGCCGCTCGCGGTCTTTACTTCGTTGGACTCCGGCATGAACTCGGCGACCGAGTCGCGGATCCATTTGACGCCGTCGGGAATCAGCGTGGACATCTCGCGCTCGGTGGTCTCGCGCTTGGCTGCGCCGCCTCCGACGAGGGTCCACAGGGGCTGATAGTAGTGCTTGCTCGCGGGCTCGATGAGCGAGATGTCCACGTCTGCGAGGGCGCGGGCGAGGCGAGCGGCGACAGCGATGCCGCCAGTTCCGCCGCCGACGATGACGATCCGGTGGGTGCGCGGTGTGTCCATGGTTTGACTCCGCTGTGGATTAAAGCAGGATCGGGGCCAAGCGCGAGGCAGTTCTGGGGGGGCCGGGCGACGCCGGCTCACGTGCCTTCTGTGCACTGTCGTTGCGACGTGTCGCAACCGAACGAGCCTCTTCGCTCGTCAGTGATGATGGCCGTGATGAAGGGTCGTTGTTGCCTCGCGAAAGAGGGGGCATTTGACCTGAGCGCAGGGGGTCGCGCCGACGTCGTCGATTTGGATGGTTGTGTGGGCAATCCCGAGATCTTCCCGGAGGAGCGCCTCTGCGCGACCAAGCAGAACTCTGGAGGCGATCCCGGGCGTCGTCACCAGATGGGCTGTGAGCACGGTCTGGCGGCCCATGCCCCATAAATGGAGTTCGTGGACCGCAGCGACGCCTTCGATGTTCTCTAAGGCGGTGCGGATCTGGCTTGGATCGACTTCTCGCGGGGCGAAGTCGAGGAGAGCGTGGCAGGCGTCGCGCAGCACTCGCCAGGTGGTGAAGAGCACCAGCGCGGCGATGCCCAGGGAGATCAGCGGATCGGCGAAGTGCATGCCCCAACCCCAGGCGAGGAAGGCCGCCAAAAGAGCGCCGACGGAGCCCAGGGCATCCGCCAGCATGTGGGCGAGGGCGCCGCGCACGTTGATATTGTGGCGATCGGAGCGGGCGAGCAGCCAGGCAGATCCGAGGTTTATCACCAAGCCGATCGCGGCGACGATCATCACGGTGAGTGCTGGGAAGGGCGGAGGATCACCGGCGAGACGCTCGATGGCGTGAAAGGCGATGAGACCGCAGGCGCCGAGCAGCAGCAGGCCGTTGGTAAATGCGCCCAGGGCCTCGGCGCGCAGCAGGCCAAAGCTACGCTTGGGGATCGCCGGCCTCTGGGCGAGTTCGGCGACGATCAGCGCGAGCAGCAGCGCCGCTGTATCGCTGAACATGTGCGCGGCGTCCGAGAGCAGGGCGAGCGAGCCGCTGGTAAAGCCGACGATCAGCTCGACGAGCATGTAGCCGCCGTTGAGCGCGAGCGAGAGTCGCAGTGCCCGGCGCACGGCGGAGCTTCGCTCTGGGGGGCCCATCGCAGCGATCCTAACGGGATCGCGCCAAGTTCGGGGCTCTCTCTGGTTGGTTAAATAGGAAGAGCGACCCCCGGGGGGGTCGCTCACTCGATCGTCGGGAGTGTCTACCTCTCGACCTGGGACATGGAAGGCTCACCGAACTCGCCGCCTAAGTACCCCTACGGTGGCGCACGGAACCGCGATTTGCGGGGTTGGTCCAGCCCGTCGTCACCGTAGGGGTACTTAGGCGATAGCGACGTTCTGGAATAGCCTTCCTTGTGAATGATGCTTGGCGAAGATCTCGGTCGGCGCAACGCCGACCACGGTGCAGAGCACCTAGCTAGACTCTCATCCTCCTGAAGATCGAGTGCCCATGCTCTAGCACAGGTGGTCGCCTTTGATCAACGAGACGGCTCGGCTCAATCGGGGTAGGCCCGGACGCGGACCTCGAGGCGATGGAAGCCGGCGATGCCGCCAAAGGATCCGCCGATGTGCACGACCTCAACGGTCTCGAGCATGTCAGGGAATTTTACTGCGGGCGGCGGCAGCTTCTTGAGCGCGTCGGCGAAGGCTTCGTCAAACGAGAGCGCATTGGAGTAACCCGTCGCCTCACGGTAGTGCACGTTGAGGTCGCTGAGAATCGGCAGCGGTTTGCCGCCCAGGGGCATGATGTCATCGCTAGGAAGCGGCTTTGGTGTGGCCTGAACGACTGAGCCTGGGGTCTCTAGGGGGAACTCATCCGGGGTCGCTGAGGGCTTTTGGGCGGCCTTTGGCGGTGGTGGCGGTTGCGAACGGGGCGGCGGCGGAGGAGGCTCGGCGCTCGTCTGGGTCGGCTCATCGAGGCCGATGCCGGCGAGTTCGACATCTTGGGAATCCTCTAGGCTGAGGCTCAAGACGATGTCGACGAGATCCTCTTCGGTGTACTCGACCGGCACGTTGTCGTCGCCGTCGCGGTGGCGAAGCGTGATGCGCTCGGAGGGGCGGCCGATCGAGAAGATTTCGCCGTAGCGAAAGGGCGTCGTATCGCCGGTCTCCGGTCCCGGTCGCCGACGGGCACGGAGCTCAAAGACTGGACGATCCCCCCCGTCGACCTGGCCGATGTCCAGGTCGTAGTCGGGGCTTGGGAGTTCGCCCTCGGTGATGATCAGCAGCTGCGAGCGGGAGTAGAACGCGTAGATCGCGGTGCGCTTGGCGAGTTGAGCTTCCGACATTATCTCCGGTCCCTGCCTGGCGTGGAGGATATCAGGTAACGCTTTGAGTTCGCGCTGGAGATCAGCAGGGCAGCTTCGCGCCGGCGCAAAACGACGCGGTGTCGGGGGGTGATCTGGCCCCAAAAATGGAGTTCTGCCGGCTCGATGCAGCGCCCTGCGCTGACTTGGCGGGGCCTCAGGACCCCAAATAGACCCTTGAGAGGCATACACGCCCTTGTATTTGTAGGTAATCCTCCTACATGCCGCGACGGGACCAGATGCCCGCGCCCATCCACTATCCTGGGCCGATGAAGCCAGCCGTACCGACCGTCGCGGCGAAGCCCCGCAAGCGCTACATCGCCGGTCCGCTTTACGACAGCCTCTTTTTTATAGGTTCGCCGCTCTTCGCGTTGATCCTCGGGATTTGGATCGCCGACTCGCCGCTGCGTACGAACCAGCTTGTGATCGGTGAATACGTGGACACGCCGGCGGGTTTTTTTATCGGCTCGTTCATCTTTGCGCACCTGGCCGTGGTGTTTTTTCGGTCGCACGCGAATTCGACGATTTTTAAGACCTTCCCGCTGCGCTTCACCCTGATCCCGGCGCTGCTCTTTACCGGCATTCTGTACTCCGACTGGGTGATGGTCGGGACCTCGGTGGTCGCGACCTGGTGGGATGTCTACCATTCGAGCCTGCAGACCTTCGGCCTGGGTCGGATCTACGACTCGAAGGTCGGCAACGATGCGCAGGTCGGTCGTCGCCTCGACTACCTGCTCAACATCCTGCTCTACACCGGGCCGATTCTCGCCGGTGCGACGCTCTTTGATCACGTCGAAGACTTCGGGGAGTTTGCCGAACTCGACGACCTGGTCGCGGTCTTTTTTACCTCGGTGCCCGCGCGCATGGAGAGCTACACCGGCCTGCTCACGTGGGCTGTGGTCGGCATCGGCGTTCCTTTTCTCGCCTATTACGTCCTGTCCTATGTTCGCTTCGCGCGGAGCGGCTACCGAGTGTCGACGCAAAAGGTCGCGCTGTATGTGCTGACCGGTCTTTGCTCGATCTTCACCTGGGGGTTTAACACCTTTGGTGAGGCATTTTTCATCATGAACTTCTTTCATGCGCTCCAGTACTTTGCACTGGTTTGGTGGATGGAGCGCGACAACATGACCCGGGTGATGCACACCGGGCATCGGGCCGTGACCTTTGTGCTCTTTATCAGCCTCGCCTTTGCCTACGGGGCCTGGGCTGAGCTGCTTGACGGCAGCGCGCGCTGGGCGTTGGCGACGGTCTCGGTGGTCTCGATCATGCATTTTTGGTACGACGGGTTTATCTGGTCGGTACGTCGTCGTCAGGTCTGAGCTGTGCGGGAGGGGCCCGTTTTGGCGGTTGCCGAGTTTCCTTCGCGAGGGGGACAAATCCGTCCTGTCGTCGGCTGCGAGGGCTGCTGGGCTTGGCCTTTACCGCGTGTACGGACGGTGAGCGTGCGTCGCAGTTGGGATCGCCGGGCGGACAGCGGAAGCGAATGTGCATGTGGTGCACATGCCCCGCAGAGTGTTGTACGAGGGCAGGTGCACCGCGGCGGGGCCACTGAATAGTGGCGTCGAGGGTTGCAGGATCCGCACCACTTGCAAGGGCACTTTGGCGGAGCTTTGCTTGTAGATCGAAGTCGAGGAAGACGACCTCGATCTCGGGTCGCGCTGCCAGGGCTTCGACGAGCGCCCAGGTCGTCTGCCAATCGACCTCTTGGGGCTCTGGCCTACAAAAATCGGTGCCGCAATGGTCACAGCCACGCCCGTAACGACCGCCGGCGATCGGCAGCCAAAGGTCGACATCGCGGCCTGATTGGTGGGAGCGATGGGGTCCTAGGCTGCCGCCACATTCGCGGCTGATGTCACCGATGATGATCTCTCCCGAGTAGCGGCTTTGCCCGCGAAAGCAGGCGATCGCGTCGATCAGGCCGCGCGCGGTCGCTGCCGTTGTGTAGGAGTGCCGAGGGCATCGGAGCTCGTAGAGGTCGAGCTTTGGCATGCGAATCGGGTTGTCGAGGGAGCCGAGGGTGACGCCGCCGATCGAATGAGCACCGCTTGGGATTTCGATGGTTTCGCTGCAGCTGAATTTTGCCGCCTGGGTGCGTGTTGGTGGCGATGTAGCGATGTCTGGCATCCGCAGCCGGTCCCCCTCGCGCAGCGGTCGACGCAGGTCATTGTTGGCGGTTCGTAGGTGCGTTCGAGGGATCCCCTGGGCGTCCGCGATCGAAGCCCAAGTCTCACCGCGCTCGACGCGATGGCTCCGGATCTCGGGCTCTGCTCTCCATGAGATCCCTGGATGAATGCCCCGATTGTGAACGTCGGAAAGTAAGCCAAATGCGTTTGCTCGCGACCCGTCTCTCGCGGAGGTTGCTAGATCTGGATCGGATCGCAAGCGGTGGCTTGCAGGTCCCTGTGGGGTCGTGGCGTTGCGATCTGTGGGCCCGATGGTTTGTGGCTGCGCGAGGTTTGTGGCCGCACGAGGAGACGCGGCTTGGGAGAGCGTGTGCGCGGTCTGTGAGCGCATGTTCGGAGGCGGGGAGTTGGCGGAAGTCGCAGGGGAGCGAGTCATCAGCGCCAAGGTGATCCAGGTGGAGCCGGCGAGAACCGCGAAGAAGGCTGGCAAGGGCCACCTGGACCCCCTTGAAGAAGCCTTGCATGGCTGGATTCCGGGGGCCTCTTGCTCTTGAGCTGTGGGCTCCAGTAGGCGTGTTGGCATAGGTAAAAACCCGCGTTTGAGTGAGTCGGTAGAGGGCACCGGAGCAAGGGCACGGATCGTGATCTCTTGGTGTCCGAGCAGGAGACGAGTCGCTCTGCGCAGGATTGTCGGCTCGTGTACGGGCTGACCATCGGCGAGAGTGCCGAGCATCGAGCCGTGATCGTAGAGCTTGATGAGCGAGCCCTCGCGCCGCAATGTGCAGTGTCGGGGGGCGACGCCGTGGCCGCTGAGCACGATGTCGTTGTTGGCGCTTGAACCCAGGCGGAGCTGCGGCCCTGTGATGACTCGAGGCCCCCGATCTGTGCGCCCAAATCGTACGAGCCAGCGACAGCGCGGATCCCCGCCGACGATGATCTTGGGCGGAGCTTCACGAGCGGGCTCTCGCTCGTTTTTGGGCCCCAGATGTGGGTCTACGGGGCGGTCCTCCACGGCCACAGAGGCAAGATTCGCGTGCGATTTACGGACCGGCATGATGGTTGGTATTCGCTTTCTGGATCCGTTCGAGGCGCCTACTGAGATCGCAGGCACGGTGGATGAACCCGCGTTTGCGATCTGCCGGGCCGACGTCGATTGAATCGTGGCCTGCCGATGCTGCGCGATGGGCAATTGGGTCGTTCGTGGTGATATATGCATAGGTCACGGCGAGCACCCCGAGGAGGCCGAGAGCGACCGCCGACGTGAGCAACCCGTAGCCTCGTAGGGCAGGGTGCTCGGTGGCGGCCTGGCTCAGCGACTCCCAGAACTCTGCGAAGGATCGTGATCGGGGCCTGGCAGCCCTTTGGGCACGGTTGTTGCCACCGGTGAGTGGCGTGAGGATCGTGCCATCCGAGGTTGCCTCGGGGGCGGATCCTGTGGGTAGAAGGAGCGTCGCGGGGCTCGCCGGTGGCCTTGGATTTGGCGCGCGGGGGGCTTTGGCTCGAGGTCGTGAAGGGGGTAGCGAAGGGGGCAGCGAAGGGCTCGTTGCCTCGAGCCTGGCCGATCTTCGACGGCGATAGAAGGCGGTCGGCGCTTCGTCATCGGCGATACCTATGACCGCCGGGGACCCGAGGGCCCAGGATACCTGCTGTGGTGTGGCCATTGTGGATCACCCCTTATCGAGCTTGCCGACGAGAGAGAGAGTAAATTCGGCGCCCTCGTATTTGAGGTGAGGTTCGATCGTGAGGCCGCAGCGGTACCATCCGACCTGACCCTCGACCTCGCTGACGGTGATCTGAGCCCGACGAAGCGGCTTGCGAGAGCGGGTTTCGGGGGAGGGATCGGCCATGTCTGCGACGTACTGGCGGATCCACTGGTTGAGCTCGCGCTCGAGATCCGCCCGCCCCTTCCAGCTGCCGATCTGCTCGCGCTGCAGGACCTTTAGGTAGTGGGCGAGGCGTGTGATCACGAACATGTAGGGGAGTCGCGAGCCCAAAAGGTGGCTTGTCTGAGCCGCCTGGCCCTCGGGTGTATTGGCATAGCTGCGCGGGCGCTGCACCGAGCAGGCCGAGAAGAAGGCAGCGTTGTCGCTCTCTTTGCGGAAGACCAGGCCGATAAACCCCTGCTCCGCGAGTTCGTACTCGAGGCGATCGTCGATCGAGACTTCGCAGGGGTTTTTGACGTGGATCTCGCCGCCGGCTTCGTAGTCGTGGAGCGGCAGATCGAGGACCGCACCGCCGCCCTGCGGACCGATGATATTGGGACACCAGCGGTACTTGGCGTAGGAAGCGGCGATCTTGGCGGTGAGGGCGATCGACGCGGGTCCCCAGAGGTAGGCGTCGTGGTTGCCGATGACCTGCTCGTTGAAGGCGAACTCCTTGACCGGAATTTCGCTCTCGCGCTGGCCGTAGGGTGTGCGGAGGAGGAAGCGTGGCAGGCAGAGCCCGAGGTAGCGGGAGTCCTCTCGGTCACGGAGAGACGACCAGCGGGCGTAGCTCGGACCTTCGAAGTGGGCCGCGAGATCCTTGAGCCGGTTGAGCTCGGTGAGACTGTCGAGCCCAAAGAATCGCGGCCCTGCGTTGCTCAGCACCGGAACATGAGCCATCGCCCCGAGTGCCCCCAGGTTGCGGAGGAGACGGCTGTCTTCGCTGCCGGCGCCGAGCTCAAAGGTCGTCGTGACGACGCCGTAGGGTTTGCCGCCGAGCACACCAAAGGCCTGGCGGTAGATATGATGATAGAGTCCGGAAGAGGGCAACTCGGGGCTTTCATCAAAATCGGCCGTGAGTTCCTCTTTGGTGGTTGAGAGCAGCTCTAGGCGGACGTTCTCGCGAAAGTCGACCTGATCGACGAGATACTTGAGGCCGCGCCAGGCGGACTCTAGGTGCTTGACTTCGGGGTGGTGCAGCAGGCGATCGACCTGGGCGCTCAGGCGCTCGTCGAGAGTGTTGATCATGCTGTCGATCAGGGCGCGATCGAGGCGCTCATGCGGGGCCTGGGGACACTCCAAGAGCTGCTCCAGGAGCTGGCAGGTGCCGCTTTGCACGAGCGTGTAGGCCTCGTTGTCGACCCTGCTGATGCGGGTTTCGTTCAGGATCGCTGAGAGCGTTGGGGCGTTCTCGATATCGATAGACTGGGTGGTTGTCGCGGTTGTGAGGTTCATCGTAGTTACTGCTCCGAGTTGGGGGTTTTTGGGGTGGCTTCGGGGAGCGCGAGCTCGCGGCCCAGGCGGGCGCGGGCGTCGGGATCCGCGAGGATTCGCTCGATCTCGCGGGCGAAGCGGGGGCGGTTGGCGATCGGCCCTTTGAGGGCGACCAGCGCCCGGCGGAGTTCTAGCAGCCGAGAGAGTTCGGGCACCTGGGAGACCAGCGCCTCGGGGCGGAAGTCGCCGAGCTTGCGAAACTGCAGAGTGGCCTCGAGAGAGCCGCCCCGTGCGTCAAGGGTATTGTCGACGCTCACAGAGACCTCTAAGCGCTGAGATTCGAGCACCTTATCGAAGCTCTGCTTGTCGATAGAGACGGGCTTGCGCTCCTCGATGGGTCGCTCGTCGGCGCGACCGGTGTAGTCGCCGACCATCAAGATACGCAGGGGGAGTTCGACCTCCTCTTGGGCGCCCTCGACAGAGGATTGATAGGTGATATTGACACGCTCTTTGGGAGCGACAGATTGTTCTCTTGTCATTTTGGTGTGGCCTTGATGAACCCGCGAAGTGGGGGTCAGTGGAGTTGTCGGCCGCTCTTTGGGCTTGTTGCAGCGGCGGTACGAAAAAAAGAAAAAAGATTTAAAAATGCCTGTGAACGTTGTTCTGGTCGATATTTTTGACGACTGCTCGAGTATGGTCGGCCGTCGATTTCGGTTGTTGCAGCGCGGCCCAAAAAGATCACTCACGAATATTTTTTGGGTACATACCTTGCCTGTGCAGTGCTCGGGTCTACCGTATGGGCATGGCTGAAACAGTACACCTCACGATGAAATCCAATGGCAGCGCGATCGAAGGGGAGAGCACTCAGCTCGATCTGGGCAGGGAGAAGACTATCGAATGTCTGGAGTTTAGTGATCGAGTCCGGACTGCGCGTGAGTCGGGTTCCCGAGCGGCGGTCGGTCGTCGGGTGCACGAGCCCATCAAGATCGTAAAGCGGGTCGATGCCTCATCTCCGCTGCTCGCGAAGGCGCTTTGTCGCAACGAGAAGATCGACGGGGTCTTTCGTTTCTATCGCCCGAGTCCCGGCGGTGATGGCACGACCGAACACTTCTTCACGGTTGAGATCACCGATGGCCGCGTCGACTCGATCGAGCGGCTCTCGCCAAACGCGATCGATCCGGCGTCATCAACGGCTCCGCCCCTCGAGACGATTCGCTTCGTGTACCACACGATTCGATGGATCTACGAGCCGAGCGGTGCTGAGTACGTCGATCGCTGGAGCAGCTCGGACGGCTGATCGCAAGAGCAAGCACATCCCCGGATGGATCCCGCGGGGGCTCTTCCTGACGCGAGTCGGGCGGGGCCCTCGCGTATTGTGTCGATCTGGGCGGACAATTGGGTTTCTGGGTGTGTACCTCATTCGAGGTACACACCCACGACTGTGCACAAACGACTGTACACACGCCCTGTTGCCACTCACGAGCACTCGGCGTCGGCCTTTGACAGTACCGAGCGAGGCGCTTCGGTTACAGCGAGGAGCTGCGGTGTGTTGATGTCGATGGCTCGAGGAACTCGGCGAGGGCTTTGGGGCAGAGAGCACCGAGGCGCTGAGCTTGGGTCGAGATGACGGGCGTCGAGGCCTGGGCGCGGAGGGCACCTAGGAGTACCCGCTTGGCGAGTTCAGGCCTCCAGCGATCGAGGTGGTGGAGATCCACCAGGGTTTCGAGCCCGGCAAAGAGCGCGGCGGCGAACGTGTTCTTGCCGCTGGCGAGAGCGCCTTCTGCGAGTTCAAGCCGAGCGACAAAGGGAGCCGCCTGTCCCTGCTCCTGCGGGTGGATGTTGGTATCGGGAAGAGCAGGAGAATTCACCGGACCGTGTTGTGCTCCGGTCGGCGGCACGCTTTGGGCCTGGAGAGCAGTGCCTTGGCGGAGCCAGACGCGGGTATCCGCATCGGCGAGCGCCACACCCTCGCGGCAGCGCAGCGCGAGGAGCCCAGGGAAGCGCTGGGCGAGCTCGACTGTGCGTGTTTGAACCGCAGCCGCGGCTTCTCTGGCCGGCGGATCAAGCGAGGTGAGGGCGGTGGCGATGATGCGCTGAAGATCGAGATCGAGGCGGTGACGGATGAGAAGGCGCTCGCCCAAATCGATGAGTTCGCTCCAAGCGGTACGCATCTCGAGGGCCTTGAGGTGGCGGGTTGTTGACGGATCTCTCGCAGGAATTTGCGTTTTTCCGTCGGTCACAGGGGGCAGCGCTTCGAGGTGGAGCCAGAGCCCGTGTCGGAGAACGTTGTAGGCCCGGGGATCTCGAATGTTGATCCGACGGAGCCGCGATGCGATGTCGATCAACTCTTGCCCAGCGTGTCTGAGTTGGCGGGCAAGATCTGTGTTGGAAGGCGCAGATGTTGGTGATACGGGCCCCTGAGTGACAGAGGAGCCAGCTGCCGGTGCGGGCCGTGGAACCTTCGGGGGGGGATCGTTGCGGGCATTGTCGAGGTCGGCGTCGGCATCTGCATCGGCTTTGGGCACGGGCACGGGCTCGGGCTCTCCGGGCGGTTGGGGAGTGCACGGATCCGTGGTGGTTTGCTCGGTCGTAGTGTCCTCGTGGGTGACCGCGCTGCGTGTGCCGAGCTGCAACAGCTCACGTTTGAGTTCGCCGAGCGCCGGCGAGTGGCCCCCGAGATGGGTGCGTGACTGATCGCGGAGCGCATCGATGGCCGTCGCGATTTCGGTGATCTCGTCAGTGGCGATCGCGGATCTTGGGTGGGCCTGTTGCAGGAGCTGGCAGGCTGCGTGCACCCACCAGCGAAGGGCATTTGCTCGGGCTCGCAGGCGGGAGTGCGGCGGGCTCACGGTCATCCAGCGCGGGCCTATCAGCTCTGCGAAGAGCGCGAGTCCGAAGACAAATCCGTCGAGCCCGTCGATGCTTTGGGCGGCCCGTGCGGTGTAGGCGGCGATTCTCAGGTCTTCGTGGCCATCGCCGAGCAACGCCCGCCCGAGTTCCAGGACTCGCGGCCAGTTCGTCATTTCGCCGGTCATCTCTTGGGCGCGATCGATCTCGAATCGGAGTTCGTCGTAGCGGTTGTCGCCCTGAGGGGAGCGGGCAGCTTGAGCCTCTGTGCGGAGCAGGGCGCGGATCGCCTCATGGGCGCGGCGTAGGGTCGTTGGCATCGTGGGGGTGCTCCTGGAGGGCCGCCGAGTCGAGGCGACTGTTGGTGGTCAGTACGATCGGTGCGCCGTGGTGGGTAAAGTGGGGCTCGATCTCGAGTTGAACGCGGATCCAACCGCTGGGTGTGCGCTCGAGCTGGAGCTTGGCCCGTCGAAAGGGACGCCGCGATCGGGTCTCCCAATGGGCGTCCTCGAGGTCGGCGACGTGACGGCGTAACCAAGCCTGCAGGCTCGCCTCTAACTGCCTGGGATCGTCCCAGGCACCGAGCGTGTCGCGTTCGATTCGACGGAGATAGTGGGCCACGCGACCGCTCAGAAAGACGTACTGCAGCTGAGTATGGAGTTCGTCGCAGGAGGTCTCGCTTGGGGCCGAGGCGAGCGAAGGTGCGGCGTGAAAGGTGAGGCCGCCGAGGCGTCGGTCGTAGGCCATCGAGATGAGTCCGCTAGTCGTAAGTTCGCCCTCGAGTCGACGACTGACCAGAAGATCGACAGAGCAGGTCGATCGCAGGCCTGGGGGATCTGCAGGGATGACTTCGCAGAGCTGGGAGCCGAGGATCGATACGCACCAGCGGTAGCGGTGGAAGGCCTCGGCGACCCGGACCGTGAAGGCGAGGGATGCGTGCCCCCAGAGGAGGTCTCGCTCGTCGCGGATGTGTTCGCGATACCGGAGAATGGAGTCCGGCTGACGGTCGACATCGATCGGTGCGCGCAGCAGGAAGCGGGGCAGACAAAGGCCGAGGTAGCGGGCGTTGGGATCGGCTCGCAGCGCTCGCCAGCGCCGGCTCGCAGCCCCTGCGATCGAGGCTTCGACATCGGCGAGGCCGGCGAGTTCTGCGAAATCGCGAACCCCGAGCAGACCGGCGCTGGCGTTGCCGACAAAGGGCACCTGCGCGGCCGCGCAGACCCGGGCGATCGCCCGCAGGAGATCGAGATCATGGCGCTCGGGCCCGCTGCTGAAATCGCCGCAGAGAAGGCCGTAGGGGGACGCTCCATAGGTCGCGAGGGCACGGGTGTAGACCAGGTTGTAGAGGCCGGATTGGGTGAACTCGGGGGACTCTTCGAAGTCGATGGCGAGCTCCTGGGTTGAGGCCGCGAGGAACTCGACGCGCACGCTGCCGCCAGCGGCGATGCGCTCGGTGACGAAGGCGAGCCCGCGCCATCGGGCCTCGAGCTGCTTGATGGCGGGGTGGTGAAGCAGCGCGTCGAGTTGGCGGTTGAGTGCCCGATCGATCGCGGCGATCCGTTGATCCAGCGAGCACCGATCGATCCGCGGAATCTGGCCCCTGGGGGTGGATGCGAGCAGCTCACGGAGGGCGGTGCGAATCCTAGAGGTCTCGATCTCGGACAGCCCGCGGAGCCAGGGGCCGATGGTGCCGAAGGGGGGGGAATCATGCGAGGTCGATGCATTGCAGCTCGGGCGACAAGGGGACCGGATCTCAGCGGACATCGGTGCACCTCCCCTGGCCGTCAAAGAGCCGGAGTGGAGGCCTGAGGGCGGGGTTGCGGAGCGGCGCGAGGAGCTGCTCTTTCGCGAAGAGGGGGCGGTGACTGGCGACCGGGCGGAGGATCAGCGGAAGCTCGCCCAGGCTCGTTTCGTGGAGCTTGATCCGGGCCTCGATGGAGGCGCCGCGTTGCACGATCTCTGCGGTCTCTTCGAGCAGCCGCCAGAGGCCCCATTCGCCCCGACGACGCCGGCGTTCGACGACGCCGCCGCGGCCGTGGGCCTCGATCCAAGCCCCTTGGCGATCGCCTTGGCTCGGCCAGTGGACTCTGCGCTCGCTCTCGCCGGCGCAGGTGTAGTGCAGGTTTTGATCGCCGAGACTGAGGCCGATGCGGTGGATCTGTGGGGTGCAGCTGAGGGTGAGCGAGAGATCGACCCTGAGTTCGTCATCGACGTAGAGGGCGTCACTGGCCGCCAGCGCGGCCTGGAAGAACGATTGCACCTCGGGGCTGAGCGTGAGCTGGGCGCCGCGGCCCTTGGCTCGCGGTGTCAGGCGGGAGCCCTCGAGTACCAGCCAAGGCTCTAGTTCCTCGGTAAGGAAACTGATCAGGAGACCGTCACGCGGGTGCAGGAAGTGGTCGAGGTCGCGGAGCGGGATCTCGGCTTGGGCCCCGGGACTCCAGGGGTAACGGCCGTCGAGGAGTTCGCGCATCGGCCTTGAGATACGCTCGCAAAAGGCGTCGCGGAGGTGGCCGCCTGTGTCGTCGGCGATATGCCCGAGAAGGGCCTCTAATGGGGGTAAAAGGAGGTTGCGGAGTTGGGTTCGAGTGCGCCTGTCGGCGCTGGCGGTGAGTATTGACTCGCGGATGTCGGCGATCGCCGCCCGGGTCGCGTTACTGAGCTCTGCTGCTGCCCGTGGGTCGTCGGCGACCGCATCGAGCTGACGTCGCAGCGCCGTGAGGTGGTCGTAATAGTCGGCGAGGCCGGCGTACTCGGCGAGGGGCTGGAAACTGCGCGCGATCAACTCGGCGCCGTCGGTTGTGGGCCTTACCTTTGCAGATCCGAGGGTTGCGGCGAGGCGCGATTGCAGCGTCGACATCGTCGTCTCAGAGGCTGCCAGCCCCTGAGTGTGTTCTTTTAAAAGCGCTTGATAGGCACTTAGGGGGGCATTTGCCGGATCGAGAAGGCTGTCGAGGATGTGATGGCCGTCGACGAGGTCTTGCGGTCGACGGATCGCCAGTTCGTCGGTGAACGAGAGCCAGGCGTTGCGGTAGCGGCGGGCGTAATGGGTTGCTAGCGCGCTCTCGAAGGCCTCCGCATCTTCGGACCAGCAGCGCGCGTGCTCGCTTTGCCTGCGGATTTCGCCCTGAACCAAGGGCCAGGATCGGCGAGTGTAGATGCCGGCCATGGTGAGGTCGCGCGGCACAAAAAGATGGTTTGAGCTGAGCTGGCGGGCGAGCAGCGGCGGGGTGGTCCCCGATGACTCGATGTCCGCCGCGATCCATTCGATGATACGTCCCGAATCGACGCTGCCGAGGGTTTGCCGCGCCCTCCTTACGAGAGGCTCGTCGCGTTTTGGCGGATCGTCCATCGGCCAGGGCCGGCGTTCCAGAAGGTCGAGTACGGCGCTCGGATCGTCGACCATGAGCGCCCGATCCGATGGTGGCGCAGCGCAGGCGTGGTCGGTGCGACGCGCTGTCAGCCGGAGGTAGTCCTCGAGGGCGTTGCGGAGCGCGGTGTACTCGCGTTGACCGAGGCCTTCGTCGCCGAGCCCGCTGCGGGTGAGGGTGTGGATGCGGCGGTGAAGGGTGGCGGTGGATGGCTCGATGAACGACTTGAGGATCGAGGCGTCGAGATAACGATCGAGCGTGAGGGCGAGTGCCTGGCCAGCGGCCATCGTCCACTGGGATGCGCGCCAGCGCCGGCTCAGGTCGCCGATGTGCTCAGCGGTCCAGGGGGCGAGCGAGTCTCCGACGCGTTTGTCTTCGAGCAGAGTTAGGGTGGCGTCGATGGTGCTCCGGTGGGATCGCTGAAGCGCGATGCCCTGGTGGTAGAGGGCGAGGGCGGCCGCGAACCCGAGTGTGGCGACAAGGCCCTGTCGGAGTTGGGATTTGCGGCGCAGTGCTGCGGTAGCGGAGGCCCGGTCGGTCAAGAGCGGCAAATAACCGCCGAGCAGGGGTTGGCTTCCACCTGTGAGCGCGGCACCGGTGAGGCTGAGTGCGCGCAGCCCTGCCGCCGATTCGAGAGCCCTCCCTTGCGTCGGTACCAGGCGGTGCAGGAGGGCGCGGAGTTCCGGTTTGAGCTCACCGAGCGCGCGGTGGAAGCGGAGCCACGCGGCCGCATGAGTTGGCGAGCGGCGTGCATCGTCGGTGGAGAGCAGTGCCTCCATGATCCGCGCCCTGCGGGCCTTGAGATCGTCTTCGAGTGTATCTGCGAGGGCTCTTGATCCCTCCCCTGTGGAGGGCTCGGCCAGGCTCACGAGGTCGCTTGCGAGGTCGCTCTGCGCTCCGGCCTCGGTCGCACCGGGCAGGCGATCGATATGGGTGAGCGCGACGACGATGGGAAGCTCGACGTCGTGCCCGGTGATCGCGGAGATCTGGCCCGCGATCCGATCGACACCGGCGAGCGTCGTCGTGGGGTCTTCTCGCAGGGCCATAACATCGACGACCACGAGGACTCCGTGCAGCGGCAGCCCGCGGTCGCCGCTGCGGGCGAGATACCGGAGCCGCCATTGTGCTCGTTCGGCGGTCTCCTTGGCGCCCTCTGGTGTGGCGGGCATCTCGAGGTAACGGAGCCGCCCGGCGTTCCACCAGCGGGGCAGATCTGGCCTCGTTTGTCGCCGCGGCTCGGCACCCAAACGGGCGAGCAGATGGCTCTTGCCGTGGCCGGGTGCGCCGAGCACGAGCCAGCGGCGGGCGGCGGCTCGGAGGCGGCGAGGGATTCGCTCGGCGGCGCGCTGCTCGGCGGCGAAGGCCTTTCGCCAGCGGCGATCCTCGAGAATGTGGGCCGCGGGCTCGGATCGTCGACGTCGCAGCAGCATGATCACGCCGACGACCAGCAGGAGCAGGAACAGCGCCGCTAGAAGGACGACAACGACCAGGGCGAGATCGACGGAGCCGAGCGTTGGCAGGGAAAATTTGAGGGCGCTGAGGCGGTTCATTGCGGGGCCTCGATGAGCTGGGTGTGATGGCTGTCGACGTGTGAGCGGGTGCGTTCGATGCTGTGCAGGAGACGCACGTGTGCGATGGCGATCGCGCAGATCACCGCTGCGAGGCTGAGGGCGGCGAGCTGCGGCAAGAAGCGCAAGCTTG
>Ga0256845_1001369_pt1 | contig 19712 bp, 21 predicted proteins | sample RiftiametaG_FD_189101 | JGI IMG/M metagenome (GOLD analysis project Ga0256845, IMG submission 189101) | Tube worm associated microbial communities from hydrothermal vent at the East Pacific Rise, Pacific Ocean - Riftia | ecosystem: Host-associated > Annelida > Integument > Unclassified ...
CCGCCGCTCAGGCAGCGCTTGAAGAGCAGGGTATGGCCCGTGGTGAAGTCAGCTAACTTGCACTGATCTCAACCGATCAAATCAATCTCAAGCCTCCAGTGGATCATTCCGCTGGGGGCTTTTTCTTATTTGAAGTGATTCTGTTGTCGAATAGGGCTGACGGCAAAGTGAAGGCGTCAGAGATTCATGAATAGCTTCTCGTTGAGTCTGTCTAATAGTTTTGCATTCGGGACTAAGAGTCCAAGGCTTCGACACCATTCGATAACCTACGAGGGGTTAGGCGATTTTTATACATTTTGATTGATATATTTCCATCAAAAATACGCTGCCATTGTTCAAGATCCCTTATTAACCTTCCTTTGCGTCTTAGCGCCTTTGCGTGAAATTTTCAAATCTTATTGGCTCACGCAAAGCCGCAAAGCCGCCAAGAGTTATCGCGAGAATGTATGATCTAAAAAACTCCAATCATGGCGGCCGTCGTGAGTAGGGTTTCTTCTCCAGGTTTAACAAAGGATTTTCCGACGGCGGTGTGGGGCATGTTAGTGCCTAGGTAAGGGCAGAGGGTGAAGCTTCCGGTGTCGGTTTGAATCTGGCCTTCCCTTACGAATCCACCGTAGGGGTCGACGTAGCGGATTTTGAAAGAGGAGGCATGGGGGGGGAGGGTTTTGGGGAGTTCAATGAGCACGATAAAGTGGGCCTGGACGGACCACCATGATTTTTGGCCGACTTCTTTACTGTATCGGTAGGCGTAGCGGCGGATGCTGAGGATGGGAGGGAGTCCATTTTTCAGTGATTTGGAGAGCTTGGCATGAGCGCGTTTGAGAAATTGGCTATGCGATTCTTTGTTTTTTTGGCTGAGAACCTCGTTTTTGATTTTGGGAAGAAAGTGGGCGGCTCGCATCTCGTTCGCCATGTCGGTGAGGTCGAGGAGATTGATGCCTTCTTTGGGTTTCCACCGTTGGGTGCCTTTGAGGTGTTTGGATGGTTTGTTTCCCCAGGCAGCGACGACGTAACGGATGCGTGTTTTGCTGTTGTCGCCGGGCACGGCGTTAAATACCTTTTGCCATTTCTCACTACCGTATTGAAAGGCATTAAGCAATGATGCCGGACCACATCCATTTCCGTAGGCGCGGCGCTGATTGATGGGGGATGCCGAAGTGCTATTGGCTGCCGTGATCACTTCCTGTGCTAACAATGAGCAGGGGAGGAGAAAAAAAAGCATCAACAGTGTCCGCATACTCGTAAGCATACTGAAAACTCAAAAACTAGCAAACTGACAAACGGCCTAAATATAAAACATCGGTGATTGAGAGCTGAGGGTATCGAGTGTGATCGATTGAAGTTCTTTGTGCAGGGACTTGGAGGCTTGTTCCCAGGCATCCTTGACGGAGCAGCCGGACTCACCCTCGGTTGAGATGTTGAGTCTGAGAAGCCCGGATTCCACCGCCTTGGTGATATCGTAGAGCGAAATCTCCCTGGGCGCACGGGCGAGGAGGTAGCCGCCAGCTTTTCCTCGTTTGCTTTCGATGAGGCCATCGCGCTTGAGGTCATTGAGGATTTGTACTAAAAAATTCGCTGACACGGCTTCACGTTGCGCTAACTCGTCAAGTCGTGTAAGAGTCTGTCCGTCATGGTGACGCGCAAGCTGACTCATGGCGCGGCAGGCGTATTCAAGTTTCTGGGAAATCCTCACGACCAAATGCAACACGAAAACAACAGACAAACCAGCGACAAGGGTGTGAATCTTTGTCATACCGATCACACTCAAGCCGAGACCAAAGCGGAGGTTTCTCTCATTTGGGAAGGTGTTCGAGAGGCGGCTTCTGCCATGGCTGAGGCTGAACCCCATCTTCGGCATTTGCTGGATGATGTGATTATTCAGCGCAAAAGTCTCGCCTGTAGCTTGGCAGCTCGTCTTTCACGTAGGCTGTCACGTGAGGATATGCTTCGTGCGGAGTTGGAGCCGCTGCTTGTGACGATTATGACGGAGAATGAGGCACTTGTGCAAAGTGCGGCATGGGATTTGCAGGCTATTTACAATCGTGATCCAGCATGTCAATCGGCGCTTGAGCCACTGCTTTTTTACAAAGGATTCCTGGCGATTACCTCTTACCGAGTCTCGCACCAGTTGTGGATCGATGGTCGGAAGTCCCTGGCCTTGTATTTTCAGAGTATTGTGAGCGAGATCTTTAGTGTGGATATTCATCCGGCCGCACGCATCGGCTGCGGGATCTTCCTTGATCACGCGACCAGTGTGGTGGTGGGTGAAACGGCAATTATCCATGATAATGTCTCCATTCTTCATGAGGTCACCCTGGGAGGAACCGGGAATGAGATAGGCGATCGTCACCCGATTGTGTGCTCTGGCGTATTGATTGGTGCTGGATCGAAGATTTTAGGGCGTGTCACCATTGGCGAGTGCTCTAAAATTGGAGCCGGCAGTGTGGTGCTCGCGGATGTGCCGCCACACAAAACCGTGGCGGGAGTTCCTGCGGTGATTGTGGGTGAAAGCTGCCGCGAGGAGAATCCTGCCATGGATATGAATCAGAGCCTCGATGATGACTGATTGGGGGTATTCAGAGGGTAAATGATACCAATCAGAAATATCATCATTCGTGGAAAGAAAAGAAATCTTAACTTTTTTTGAACGGATAGCAAACTTGAGGGTCTACTACCTGTGAGTCTCGGATAATCTGGGGCTTGAAAGTGAACACAACCGTTGCAGTTGTCAGCTTCCATCACATTATCAGCGTGTAGGAGTTGAATATTCATTGCCCTGGGAGCTCCAACTCCCAGGGCATTTTTTGTGGGCAGGATAGAGCCACCGATCAGCCCCTTCATTCTGGCTTTTGTTCTGGCGTGTGTTCTGGCGTGTGTTCTGGCTTTTGTTCTTCCCATTTTCGAGGGAACCACTAGAAAACTTTGTATGGAAGCATGTCGTGTGGATTGGGAAAATTGGCAGGGTGAAATGCCAGCGACTTTGATGTTTGTGGTGCAGAATGGTCAGGTGTTGCTTATCGAGAAGCTGCGCGGGATAGGCATGGGGAAGATCAATGGGCCGGGAGGGAAAATTGATCCCGGCGAAACTCCGGAGCAGTGTGTGGTGCGTGAGTGTCAGGAGGAACTGCATATCACTCCGCTGAATCCCGTGAAGATGGGCGAACTCTGGTTTGCCATGTCTGATATTCCGGATATTCATTGCCATGTTTTTATGGCGACAGAATTTGAGGGCGTGCCCACTTCGACAGATGAGGCGAATCCGCTATGGACGGATCTTGATAAAATCCCTTACGATCAGATGTGGGAAGACGACCAGCATTGGCTTCCTGAGATGTTGGCCGGGAAAAAATTCCTCGGAAAATTCCTCTTCGAGGGCGAGCACATCCAGTGGCGCGAGATGACTTGGGAGACGGACAGCCAATGGCTGTTTATCTAGCTGTCTATTTAGCCGATTGCTCGAGTTTGAGTTTTTTCAACTTAGGAGCGATGACTGCGCGGCAGTAGGGGTTTTTGTTGCCATTGAGTTTGTAATAATCCTGGTGGGAAACTTTGGCTGGGTAAAATGTGCTGGCTTGAGTGATTTCCGTAACGATCGGTTTGGCGAAGCTCTCCTGGGCTTTGGTTCGGGAATCGGCGGCTGTTTTTTTCTGGGCGTCGTTGTGGTAAAAAATGCCAGAGCGATACTGGGTGCCTATGTCTGCGCCTTGGCGGTTAAGTTGGGTGGGATCATGCAGTCGCCAAAACCAGCTGAGTAAGGTGTCGTAGGAAATTTTCTCAGGGTCGAAGATCACCTGCACCGCTTCAGTGTGGCCGGTGGTCCCTGCGCAGACCGCTTCGTAGCTAGGGTCTTTGATATTTCCTCCGATAAAGCCTGAGGTGGCGGACTTGACGCCGTCGAGACGTTGGTAGATGGCCTCGACACACCAGTAACAGCCAGCGGCAAAGGTGGCGGTTGCATAACCTTGGGGCGCGGTGGGAAGGGGGGCAGTTTGGGTGTTTTCCATGGATTCTTCTGAGCAAGTGGTTTGGTTGCTGATGAGGAACACCAGCATGACTCCGAGAACCGCGAGAGGCAAGGTGAAGCTTAAAAATCGTTTCATAGACTGCAATGAGAGTAATCTGGTCTTAGGTTATTCCTTAAGTTAGAGGGTTATTGCTTTTTATAATACTTGAGGGCGACAGGCATAAAGTCCTCAAGGGCTTGAATCCGGTTGGCATCGTGAGGATGGGTGCTGAGGTATTCGGGCTTTGGTGTTTTTCCTTTCGCGGTGTGGTATTGCTCGAGCTTGCGCCAGAGTTCTACCGCTTGCCGAGGGTCATACCCGGCCTTGGCCATGTAGATGGCTCCAATGCGGTCGCTTTCATATTCCTGTTTCCGCGCCAAGGGTAGGGAGTCGATGAGGTAGGATGCTAGGGCATAGCCAGCTAGGGCGTAGCCGGGGTTGTCCACATCATTGTTGTCCATGGCGACCCAAAGCAGGACGCCGAGTGCGGCGGTGCCTACGGCTCTGACCATTCGTTGTTCGGAGTGGTTGGCGGCGGCGTGAGAGATTTCGTGGCCGAGCACAGCCGCCAGAAGGGCATCGTTGTCAGCGACACGGAACAGCCCGGTGGTGATGCCTACCTTTCCTCCCGACAGGGCAAAGGCATTGGCGGAGTGGTCTTTAAAGATGACAAATTCCCAATCGGCACCGGGCATTTCGATCACTTTTTTGAGCCTCTTGGCCACGCGCTCGACGGGGTCGGTATAACGTGGATCATGGCTGATCTGTTTCTTTTTTTTGATGCGTTCAAACTGCCACTCCCCATGCGCACGAGCGATGACGTTTGGTTTTCGAACCTCGACCTGACCCTTTTCATCAATGGCCGGCCTGAAGGCACAGGATGCCATGCTGAAGGACGCCAGCAAGAGGATGGTAAGGGAACGAAAGGGGTGCACGGCAGACGGTAGATTAACCTTATGGGGGGATTCCGCAAGAAGGAATCTGGCGGAGGCGCACGGAAATGATTGGTAATCAGAGTCGCGGGTCAAAACTAAAATCGTTGGGACTAAGGTGAGTGATTTCTTTGAAGTCGGGGTGGAGAGGGTTGAGTAGGATATTGGTTTCTTCTGGAATGAGGATGGAGGGGACACGTAATGCGAGTGAGCCGCTGGCGAGGAGCCAATCGTCTCCTATTTCCTGAGTGATCTGAGCCGGTGGATGGTCGCGCCAGGTTTTGGGTAGAATGCCGGGTGGGTAATCGGAGATGAGGCAGTTGGGGATGATGACCTCAATGATTTTGTAGGGTTTCGCCCGACTGAGGGGAGCGGTGAGGTGAACGAGTATTTCCAGTGCCGCCAAGGCGCGGCTCCCTCCCAGATAAACCATAGGGCGTCCCGGCGAGTTCCATCGGCCGCCGTATTTACGTGCGCCGTCACCCGATAAGGCATCGTCAGCCCATCGGGGGGCAACAATGCGGTATCCGGAGATGAGGACGGGCTGTTTAGCTGAAGACTCCATGATCAATACGGCCAAGGAGGTTTTCAACTTCACGGGCACCAAACTCTGTATCTGCGTAGGAAAGGGGTGATTCCCCAGCGGTGCCAGGGTTTAAGGTTTTGAGCCATTCTCTTGCGGCACCCTTGGACTCAAAAATTTCCAGACATTGTCCAAATAAGCGGGCGAATCTGACAACGCGTTCACTCTCAGGTGTTTCTAGGCGGCCTGATTTTTTGCGACGATGCAGGGTGGCAGGTGAGATACCCAGATAGCGGCCGAGCTCCTCCTCCGGGATGACGATGAGTTTCTGTAGAATGCGAAACTCCGCCATGGGGAATCCTTCTCGCAGCTTTTCAACCAGTGTTGGTTTTGGATGGGCAGGGTCCTGTAAATAAGGGCTTGCGGACTCCGAAACGATACTGGATCCACCATGGGTCCCGCTGATTTGATCAGCGGGCTCCCTAGGTAAAAAAGATTCAACAATAGACGACTCCTTCATATGGAGGAATATTAGCGATCTTTCGATGCTTGTCAAATGAAAAGATGAGTCTATTCATTTGATGGTTTATCTAGACCTTGGCCAGATCTTTTTCGGTGAAGCCGTTTTCCTCGGCGTACTTTCGGACATCAGCGGTGATCTTCATCGAGCAGAAGGTCGGGCCACACATCGAGCAGAAGTGGGCGGTTTTGGCACCTTCGGCGGGGAGGGTTTCATCGTGGAAGTCGATCGCGCGTGCGGGGTCGAGTCCGAGCGCAAACTGATCGCGCCAGCGGAACTCGAAGCGGGCTTTGGAAATGGCGTTATCGCGTTCCTGCGCAGCGGGGTGACCTTTGGCGAGGTCGGCGGCGTGGGCGGCGATTTTGTAGGTGATTACTCCCTCGCGGACGTCATCGCGGTTCGGTAGGCCGAGGTGTTCTTTCGGGGTGACGTAGCAGAGCATCGCGCAGCCATACCAGCCGATATTCGCGGCACCAATGGCGGAAGTGATGTGGTCGTAGCCTGGTCCGATGTCGGTAGTCAGTGGCCCGAGCGTGTAGAATGGAGCTTCGTGGCACCACTCGATTTGCTTTTGCATGTTTTCCTGAATCAGGTGTAATGGCACGTGGCCGGGTCCCTCGTTCATGACCTGACAGCCTTTGGCCCATGCGCGGGTGGTGAGTTCACCTTGGATTTCGAGTTCGGCAAGCTGGGCGTAGTCGTTGGCGTCAGCGATGGAGCCCGGGCGAAGTCCGTCGCCGATGGAGAAGGAAACATCGTAGGCGGCACAGATGTCACAGATTTCATCCCAGTGGGTGTAAAGGAAGCTTTCCGTTTGGTGAGCTAGGCACCACTTGGCCATGATCGAGCCACCACGGGAAACTATACCTGTCATGCGGCGGGCGGTGTGGGGGACAAATCGAAGTAGAACTCCAGCGTGAATCGTGAAATAGTCCACGCCTTGCTCAGCTTGCTCGATCAAGGTGTCGCGGTAAAGTTCCCAGGTGAGGTCTTCGATGCGGCCATTGACTTTCTCTAACGCTTGGTAGATTGGCACGGTGCCGATCGGGACAGGGGAGTTGCGCAGAATCCACTCGCGGGTGGCGTGGATGTTTTTCCCGGTCGAGAGGTCCATGACGTTATCGGCACCCCATTTGGTGGCCCAACGCATTTTTTCGACTTCCTCATCGATGGTGGATGCCACGGCGGAGTTGCCGATATTGGCATTGATTTTGACCAGGAAATTACGACCAATGATCATGGGTTCGTTTTCCGGGTGGTTGATATTGGCAGGGATGATGGCGCGGCCGCGAGCGACTTCGGAGCGGACGTATTCGGCGGTGATGAGCTTTGGAATCACGGTGCCAAAGGTTTGGCCCGGGTGCTGGTGGTTCATCACATTTCGGGAAACCTGCTTGAAGGGGTTAATTTCTGACGGGCGAGGCATCTCGTAGCCCTCAGGCGTGGTGCAGAGCTCTTTGATACGATCGGAGGCGTCCTCGGGCAGGTCCTTGAGGTTAGGGTATTGATCGCAGATGGTTTTAAACTCCTCTGTCCGTCCCATGTTTTCGCGGATGGCGATGTATTCCATCTCGGGGGTGATGATGCCTTGGTCGGCATACCATTTTTGAGTGACTGGGTGGTCGGCTGATGCGCGCAGCGGTTTGCGTTTCAGTCCGGGATAGACTTTAAGTTTGTTTTTTGCGGCTTGGTTCTCGTTGTATTTTTCGGCATGCGCCTCTGAGAGGTAGCCATTGTCCACGGCGGTGATTTCACGGCCGTCATATTCTTCGACGTCATTGCGGTCGAGAATCCATTGGCGGCGCATGGCGGGAAGGCCTTCGGTGACGTTACCTTTGAAGTCCGGGTCACCCCAAGGGCCGGAGCAGTCGTAAACGCGGATGTCGGGGTTTTTTTCGATACGGCCTTCGGGGAAGCCTGCTGAGGCAGGGTGCTCGGTGTCGGAAAGACGGATCGAGCGGATCGGAACTTTGACGCTGGGGTGGATGGTTCCGTTGACATAAATACGGGTTGAGTTGGGGAAGATCGTCGGGTCCTTGGCCATGGCCTCCAGCTCTTCTGAGTTATCGATATCCTCGATGAAGGTGCCGGTGTAGTCGCTGCGTTGGATGGAGTTTTCCGGAGTGGTGGGGGCGTTGTTTTCGTTCGGAGAGATCATAAATGGGTTGCTTGGTAATTTTGTTGATCATGGTGGGGGATGACGCGGGTATCAAGGACGAATTCTGGGCGGATAAGTTATCCTCTCCGTTTTCTGCTCGTCAGCGAAGAGTGTGCGATTTAGCTTACAGCAATGAAGCGAGTGATAGTGTCTGTAATGATGATGGGGTTGAGCTGTGCGGCTGTCCAAGCGGGTGAGGGCGCTAAGAATAATGAGGCTCAAATAAAGCAAATACAGAAACGGTATGACGCTATTGAGTCCGATCAATCACTGAAGCGGCAATTGATTCAGGCAAAGACTGAGCTTCCCTACGAGCCTAAGCTCATCCGCTTCACCGACGCGGAGGGGGAGTTGAAAAAAATTCAGATTGAGCTTCAGAGTGATCATGGGTTTACCCACGAAAGTTATTTTTTTCATCAGGGGCGATTGTTTTTTATCTATGCTGTGGATGAATACTGGCAGTTTGTCGGGGCGGATAAAAATAAGACGGGTTCGCCTGAGACCATGGATGTAGGTTCTCAGCAGCGTTATTATTTCGAGGGAGATAAGTGCATTCGCGCTTTGGAGAAGCAGGCTGAGACCAAGCAGGCGGATCAGCTCAGAGCGCTTTTGAAGAAGGCTGAAAATAAACCTCTTGAGGTGGGGTTGGGCGCGGCTGAATATCAGCAGAAAGCTATTTTGGTGAGTAAAATCAAGAGTGTGGCTGATTTGGAGAAATTCATCGAGCAATACACGAAGTAGGGGATCGGTTGCCTCATTCTGAGTTGAAAAAAATTCGAGTAGCCTAGATGAGGTATTTGTGGCAGGTTCTCTGCATATTGATGGCTGAGCAATTGAACAAGCAGAGAAAAGGGTCCAGGGTTGTGTGGCGGCTAGTGTTGAGCGCGATGATGATCGTGGTTTTGACCCCCTCTGGTCATGCCCAAAGGGGCTCTGATTTGCCTCCCGGTGTGTCTCGTCGGCCAGCGCGTGTGGCGCAACATATCAAGCCCGCCCCGCCAGTTCCGGCCAAAGAAGTCTCCGAGCCAAAGGCTCCACCTGTCGAGTATGAGCAATCTAGCGTAGAAAAAAAAAATCAGCCTCAAGCAAATCAACCGATAGTCGCTGAGGTGGAAACTGAAGTGAAGGTGGTGAAGGACGTCAAGGTGGCGGTCCCGACGACGGCCAAGGCCTCAAAATCAGCCTCTGGAAAAAAAACGAAGCTTCCTCAAGGTCTCACCCCTATGCCACGGGAGCAGAATGCGACACCCTCTAATCAGATCGATGAGGCGGTAGAAGCCGCTGAAGCGATAGAGAAAATGAACAAGGGCATCGTTCGGCCCGGATCTGAGCCGAGAACTGGCAGTGGGTTAGATGCCTCGATTACGGGGCGCAAAGATGCCAGAACCATGACCTTGGCGGTGCCGGCACCACGGGGTCAAATCACCGACCGTAATGGAAAACCTTTCGCCCAAACCAAAGTCGTTTGGTATCCGGCTTTGAAGTTTGGCCAGTTTGAAAAGGCAGATCGCGATTACGTCATCAGTTGGGCGAGGAAACGTATTGCCCAAGCGAATGGTCTGTTTGAGATGGAATGGCAAGTTAGTGATGAGAAGCTGTGGCAGCACTATCGACATCGCCGCTGGCTCGCCATGCCGGTGAGTCGTGAGATCGATGAGGAGCGTAAAAAAGCGGTGGGAGGCTCATTGATGTCAGGCCTTATTCTACATCCTGTTTACATGCGGTTTTATCCTGAAAAGGGGTCGGCGGCTCATATCATTGGGTATGTGGGGAGTTCGGGAAAGTTAGAAAAAGGACCGATCAATTATGCCGATCCCATTTTTGAGTTTTCTGAAGGGCGTGCGGGACTGGAAAAGCTGTTTGATAAGGTGCTCAAAGGAAAACCCGGTCTGCTGCGTAAAGATTACGAAGCTGATGGCACTGAGGTGGTGAAAAAGATGCAGCGGCGTCCTAAACCGGGGGGCACAGTTGTGACGACTCTGGATCTTGACTGGCAGAATTATGCCGAGGAGGTGCTGAAAAAACACTGCTCACGGGGCGCTTTTGTCGTGATTGATATCTATACGGGTGAGGTGCTCACGATGGCCTCGAGGCCTACTTTTGATTTGAACGAGTTCATGCCATTCATCAGCACTGAAAAATACGATGCTTTGCGCGAAGATCCTGGCACTCCGCTGTTTGGTCGCGCTTTTCAAGGTGGCTATCCTCCAGCCTCCACCTTCAAGCCTATCGTTGCACTCGCGGCTTTGAATGACCGTGTCGTCAGTCCTAATACTCTGATTTATTGCCCCGCTGGGATCCAAATTGGCAAGCACTGGTTTCGAAATTGGACCAAAATTCCGGAAGGTGACATCGATGTGAAACGTGCGATTGCCCGCTCATGTAACACGTGGTTTTATCAGGTGGGAATTCTCACCGGCGCATCGAACTTTCTCTCCGTGGCCCGTCGATTGGGCTTTGGCTCAAAAACTGGTCTGCCTCTGATTGGGGAAACTTCCGGATTGATTCCTACCAATGAATGGATGAAAAAGCACCATGGCCGGAGACTTATGGACGGCGACACTGCCAACTTATCCATCGGTCAGGGAGTGATGCTGGCGTCCCCGCTTCAGGTTGCCCAAGGGATGGCTGGAATTGCTAGCGGCGGGTCATTACCGAAGCTTTGGTTAGTGAAGCAAATCCAGGACGTTGGCGGTCGTGTGCTGGTATCGAATGAACCTAAGCGCAGAAATTATCTGAATGTGGACCCCGCAGCGGCAGCGGCAGTGCAAGAGGGAATGATGCAGGTGGTGAATGCTGGCTACGGCACGGGTCATCGTGGTGGATTAAGCTACACCGTTGTTTGTGGTAAAACTGGAACGGCCCAGTGGGGGCCTGAATCCCAGAACAAACGCTTGGCCTGGTTTGCGGGTTATTTCCCCTATGAAAATCCACGCTTCGCCTTTGCAGCTCTTTACGAAGGGAAACCCAATGAAAAGCTCAGTGGTGGTCGTAAGGCAGCACCTATGGTGAGTTCATTTTTTGAGCACTTCAAAACAGACATTCAAATCATGATCAAGCCACCACCAAGAGCTCTGGTGATCGAAGAGGATGATGAAGTCGTCTTAGCGGATATGGAGGGGGCTCCCCGGGCGATTATTGTGGAGGACGATGAGGACGACGGAGGTCTTGATCCTGCCATGGGCGGATTTGGAGGCACTGGTGGTGGCACTGAGGGTTTTGTGCCTGAGGGCGCACCCGTGAGGCCTTTGACACCTACTCCTACCGAAGATCCCGTTTCTCCCCAGCGTCCATGGTTGCGCCGTGGAAGCAATGACCTTCCACCTCCTCGGGCGATTCCCGTTGAAGAGGACCCCGTGCCTTATTCCCCTCCAACGCGCCAGCCCGGCCGAGCGATTCCTGTTGAGGAATAGACGGCTTCACAGTATGAATGACGATGAAATCATGAGAGAGCTTTCGCTGAGAAAGCACCCTGTTCTCCGTAAACTGGTGGGTTTTTTACTGGCGGGATTGGCGGCTGTGATTCCTACTCTGGGCACTGTCTGGCTTTTGGTCATCATCTATAAGGTGTTGATGAAAGTGGGTGATGGAATGCTGGGTATGTTGCTAAAGGGGGTGAATCTTTTGCGCGTCGGCGATAGTCTTTCTTCGTCCGATTTTGTTTTCTACGGATCGAACTTTCTACGATTTCTCATGCCGGTGATTTTACTTCTCTTCATTGGCTTCAGTGTGGCAAGCAAGCCTGGGCATCGGCTGCTGCACTTGATGAATCAGGGCATGCAGCGCGTGCCTTATCTCGGGTATATCTACTCGGCGCTGAAGCAATTTGTCGATGCCGTTCGTGGACTCGGCGGCGAGCGCAAATTCAAGAGCGTGGCCTACATTGAATACCCGAGTCCAGGGTGCCGGATGTTGGCATTCGTCACGGGGAATTATCATGACCGCCAGACGGGTAAGGACGTGACTTCGGTGTTTATCCCGACGAGTCCAAATCCGATGACTGGTTTTGTGATCATTGTGGATGACGAAAAAATTGAGCATAGCGATATGTCGCTGGAGGAGGCCACGAAAATGGTTCTTTCCGCTGGTTTGGTTGCCCCGATTTCTTATGCGATTGATGAATGAAATCTATACGGAACTCTCCGTCAACCGGTTCAGATTGATGCCGTCGAGGTTCGAACATGTTTTTTGTCGTTGGTGTGAAAGATTTGACTGACTGATTGCGTTTATTGTTTGCTGGTGAGGTGGCTGTGGCCGATCCGGCATCGGAGCTCAAGGAGCTGCGACATGGCCTCTATTACTCTACGCTTATTATGAAAAAACAATTTCTACCACTGCTGATTCTTTTCTCGGCCTCAGCAAGCTGCATTCCGGCACACGCTGCCACTCCGCCGAACATTTTGTTGATCTGTGTCGATGACCTTCGTCCTGAGTTAGGATGTTATGGAAGAGAACACATGCACACTCCGAACATAGACGAGCTAGCATCGCAAGGGCGGCTATTTTCGCAACACTATGTGCAGGTGCCAACCTGTGGAGCTTCGCGCGCTTGCCTATTGACCGGTCGTTATCCACGCACAAAGGCAGACCGTGAAAATCGCGCTATGGTCTCGCGCTATCAAAAACTGGGGGCTTCTCTTTCCTTTCCTGCCTTATTAAAAAATAATGGTTATCAAACGGTCTCGATTGGAAAGGTGACGCACTATCCCGGTGGATTAATGGGAAAGGAGTGGAATAATCCAGCTCAGGAAGAATTACCCAATGCTTGGGATGAACATTTGATGCCCTCTGGTGAGTGGAAGACGCCTCGTCGGGCCATGCACGGATTGGCTGGTGGCAAGGAGCGTATCCGAGGGAAATCTCCGGCTATTGAAATTAAAAAAGGTGGCGATGATCTTTATCCTGATGGCTTGATAACAGAGACGGCGCTGGAGTACATCCACTCCTTATCTCAGCAGAAAAACCCCTGGTTGCTGGCGGTGGGTTTGATTAAGCCACACCTGCCCTTTACGGCCCCCAAAAAATACTGGGACCTTTATAAAAATCAGGATCTTCCGGTGCTTGGGCAGCCAGAAAAACCCAAGCGTCGTTTGACTTGGGCTGGCAGTGGTGAGTTCTTTGGAGGCTATAACCATGGAGGTAAAGACCCACGTAAGGATGCTAAGTATGCGGCTCTGGTTCGTAGGCACTATTACGCGGCAGTGAGTTACTCGGACGCCCAAGTGGGCAAATTACTAGCGGCTCTTAAAAAATCAGGACAAGCCGATAACACCATCGTAATTCTTTGGGGTGACCACGGGTGGAACTTAGGTGAAAAACGAATCTGGGGGAAACATTCACTGTATGAGGAAGCTTTGCACGCGCCGCTGATCATTCGTCTTCCAAATATGAAACAGGTAGGGGTTCCCTGCGCGTCGATTACGGAAACCATCGATATTTACCCGACTCTTTGTGAATTGGTCGGACTAAAGGTGCCTGATTCACTGGACGGAGTTTCGCTGAAGCCTCAGCTGGTCAATGCCTCGGCGCCAACCGATGGGCTAGCCCGTTCGTTTTGGGGCGCTTCGCAGTCGATACGCACCGAGACTCAACGCCTGACTCGGCAGATCGGAAAAGGGGGAACCCAATACAATCTTTTTCTTTTTCCTGAAAAAAGCCAACCCACCGAGGAGGAGGTGAAGCGGGTTTCGGAGAAACTTAAAGGCTCGTTTTTTAAGTGATTTTTGATTTGTCAGAAAATCATATGGATTTCTGACGGTTTCTCCCTCATGTTTGCCGCATGGAATCGTTTCCACATCATTATCATACAAGCGCCTCTTGCGAATCCGCTACGTCGATCACAATCGAATCGGAGGGGAAGCCCTCTCTTGTGACTGGGCCTCCTAAGGAGTTTGGTGGAACGGGGACTGAGTGGTCACCTGAGGATTTATTAGTGGCAGCGGTGGTGGATTGTTACATTCTTTCTTTCAAAGCCATTGCCAAGGCATCCAGATTCGAATGGGGATCAATCAGTTGCGACGCCACGGGCACTCTTGATAAGGTGGATCGTTTTCCTCAGTTCACGGGATTTAAAATTTCGGTGAATCTAGTGGTTGGGCCAGAGGCTGACATGGAGAAAGCAGAGCGACTCCTGCACAAAGCTGAGAAAATTTGTTTGATTACCAACTCACTGAAAGCTGATTCTGAGTTAGACATCGAGGTGGTTGTCCGTTAAATAAAAACTACTAGGGAGGTTGACCGTGCTTTTTCAATGAAGAAAGTTTGGTTCAAACCAGTATCCTACATTTTTATCAATCTTATGTTATTTTCCTCTATAGATCAGCCCCCGCGCATGGGAGTTTGGGTGGCGCTTTTCGTGGCGGCGTTGTCGTTTTCTTCTTTCGTCGTGGCTGAATCGACGTCTGAATATAAGAACTCATTGCCTCCCTCGGGACTTGTCGATGTCAAGCTGGGTGCTTTTTTGATTGATCTGACTAAGATTGATGGAGCTGAGCAGATGTTTAATGCCGATGTGCTGGTTCGGATTCATTGGAATGATCCTCGATTGGCAGATAGTTCTCGGGGAGAACGTAAAATGAAGCTCGATGATGTCTGGCACCCTCACATGGCGATTGCCAACCTGCGCGATGTGAAGAAGTTTTTGCCTGAAGTGGTGAATGTTTCTCCTGATGGCGATGTGGTTTATCGGCAACGCTTGTTGGGTGACTTCACCGCGCGTCTCGATTTGAAGGAGTTCCCCAATGATAAGCAAACATTGGGAATTCATGTCGTGGCTCAAGGGCAACGACCCGATCAGGTGAATTTTCTTCCGGATCTAGATTATACGGGCCGAGCGGAAGAGCTTACTATTTCCGACTGGTCCGTAGGTGAGGTTCAAATTCAAAACCTCCCATACAAGGTTCCTCATCTGGGTGCCATTGCCGGGGTGCGTCTTGAGTTTGAAACGAAGCGTCATGTGAGCTATTACTTTGCGACGATTTTTGCCTCGGCTGCGATTATCGTCTGCATGGCCTGGATGGTCTTCTGGATGCCTCCTGAGGCGGTCAATCCACGGATTAGCATCTCGGTTACATCGATGCTCACTTTGATTGCCCATCGGTTTGTTGTGGGAAGTGAGTTGCCTCGCTTATCGTATCTCACCCAGATGGATTATTTTCTGCTGGGTGCCACCTTCATGGTGTTGCTTGGTCTGATCGGGGTCGTCACGGTGGCCCGGGTTTCGAATAATGGTCGACCTGAGCTGGGGGTGAAGCTGAATGGGGTTTTTCGTTGGCTTTACCCCATCATTTTCTGCACGATGCTGGGGATTTTTATTTGATTTTAATAAGAAATAAGGCATCTTTAAAGCGATGAAAATGAGAAATTATCTATTAGGATGGGCGGCATGTTTTGTCGCAGTGACCAGTGGTATTCAGGCTGAGGGTGAAATAAGCGGAGGTGTAAAATCCTCAGATTCCATCAAGGCTGAGGCGAGGGCTCAAGCCCAGAAAATCACGGTCAAACAAATCAAAATCATGGAGACTACGGGTGAAAAATTCATCCTGATCGATATCCGCACAGAAGATGAATACGATGCGGCTCACATTGAGGGCTCTGTGTGGATTCCCCGTGGTCAGCTTGAGTTTAAGATTCAAAAACTCACTGAGAATCCCAAGGCGAAGCTGGTGCTCGCTTGCCGAACGGGTAGCCGTAGCGCGCTTGCGATGTTGAGTTTGAAAGAGATCGGTTATCAAAATGCTTTCAGCCTAGAGGGCGGATTTGTTGCGTGGGTGGAGGCTGGTTACAGCGTCTTTAATCGCCATGGGGAACTCAAGGTTGTCGATTACGGTAAAGAAGAGAAGGTGACCGTGGAGGCTCCTTAGTGACTGGGTGCAGTGGCTTGGACATTTATTACGCCAGATCCATGGAATCAACGGCTTATCCGCAAACAGCAGACCTTGTAGCTAAACAGCTACGTGAGGCTCTACTTGATCACGAGGCTTTTGAGAAAAAAGTCAAACCGTGTGTATTAGAGAAGTGTCGGGCAACCTGCTGTCACGATGGCGTTTATCTATCTGCGGAAGAGTCTGGTGGCATCCAAGCTCTGCTGAGTGAGCACAGGCAGAGATTTACTGACTATGGGTTATCCTTGCCGGATGAACCGATTATTTCAAGCCGTGGAGGGCGGTCACTGAAGACGGCCACAAGAGCCGGCGAACCTGGGGAGTTAGCCGATGATTTTCCTGAACACTTTCCCCAAACACGATGTGTCTTTCTCGATCGGCAGGGGCGATGCGGGATTCAAATGTTTTCGGTGGAGCTAGGTCGCAAGCCGTGGTTTGATAAACCTCTGACGTGCTGGATTCATCCGATTGTTATTTTGCCCGCAGGGCGGGATCGCTCACGGCCTGTGGTGACCTTGGTAACTCCTGAGAATGATCCTCAAAAGGCGGCTGGATATCCGGGCTTTGGCTCCTGCACACATTGTGGCCGTCCTGATAACTCTGGCGTGCCCGCGCGTGAAGCGCTGGCTCCAGAATTGAAGATGTTAAGCTTGATCTCAGGGCGGGATTTGTTGGGGGAGTTGAACGCTGAGCCGTTGGCGTAGAGATCTTGGAAAACCGACTTGTCTTTTTTCGCTGATGCCGTCATGTCTCGTAGACATGTCCGTGGATATTCAGGATTACTATAAAACTCTAGGTGTGAGTCGTGAAGCTCATTGCTGAGGTTGCTGAGCGAAATTGAACACCTCCGCGATGAACGCCGACGGTGGTTGCGCTGATTGGAGGTGGCGGCTTTTTACGTGACGGGTTCCCAGGCGGCGTCGTTGGCGTCGGATTTGAGGCAGGCGTCGATAAAGGCGAGGCCCATGCGGCCGTCGTCAATGTTGGCGTAGGTGCTGCCGTCGCATTTCCATGGCTCGTTGGCTTGGTAGGCGCGGACGTCTTTTTCGAACTCGCGGTGGAGTCGGGCGTAGGCGTCGTGGAAGGCTTCGCCGTGGCCGCTGGGGATGGTGGGTTCGTCGAGCAGCCACTGAGGGATATCGCCGAGGAAGCCATCGTTGGCGCAGACTTGGCCACGCCAGTAAGTGCGGTCGGGTTGGTCCTGGAGGAGGATGGTGACTTTTTCCGAATCTTCCTGACACCACTTGAGCGCGCCTTTGGTTCCGGCGATCATGATACCTAATTCGTTTTTATGACCAATGCAGATTTGCGATGCGCGGACGAGGCATTTGCCGCCGTTGGAGAGTTCGCCGTAGGTGGTGAAGTGGTCGTCGATGCTGCGGCCAGGGACAAACTTTTCGAGTCGGGCGGAGACTTTTTCCACATCGAGTCCGGTGACAAAGCGAAGTTGCATCAGGGCGTGGGTGCCGATGTCGCCACCGCATCCGCTGCCGCCCGCCTTTTTCGGGTCGGTCCGCCACTCGGCTTGCATTTGGCCAGAGTCTTCGAGTTTATCGGCAAGCCATCCTTGCATGTAATAGGAATCGACCCAGCGCACTTCACCGAGGAGTCCGCTACGGACGATATGGCGGGAGAACCAGCTCGACCAGTGACCGAGGTAGGTGTGGGCGACGGCGAAGGGTACGTTTTTCTCTTTGGCTTTGGCGACGAGGAGGTCGGCTTGCTCGAGGTTGACGGTGAGTGGTTTTTCACACATCACGGGGATGCCGAGCTCGAGCGCTTTCATGGCGGGGTCGAAGTGGACGAAGTTTGGAGTGACGATGAGGACGTAGTCGATGCGTTGATCTTCGGGGAGATTAGCTTGGGCTTCGAAGAGGGCATCGTAGGATTCGTAGCCGATGACCGGGTAGGACCAGTTGGCGGCTTCGTCCATGGCGACTTTCGGGTCGTGGTGGAGGGCGACGGAGTGAACGCGACGAGTGCCATCGAAGTGGATAGCTTTCTGGTGGGGATTGGCGATGAAGGCTCCGCCTCCTCCGCCGATCATGGCGACTTTAAGTGGTTGTGGTGACATGGGATGATAATGTTTGTTTAGGTTGACACTTCAATTTTGAACCACGGATCACACGGATCACACGGATATTTTTGTTGCTTGGGTTGAGGGCTTGGGTTGTGCCCTGCGGGGCTAGACAGAATTAACAGAATTTTCAGAATTACTTGGGTTGATATGCTTGGGTTGATAGATGGAGCGGAGGCTTGGAGCCTCCGGTTTGCTGTTGAGCGAAGTGTTGGTTTTATTATTGTTGGGGTTTGTGGATGCGCTGGATTACTGACGACCGACCACCGATTTCACAGCCCCCCATCCGTTTACTGATTCTCTGAATCAAAGGCGGCGTCGAAGGCTGTTTCGTTGATGGGGAAGTCGAGGGCTTTGACGTAGGCGCAGCTTTCGGTGGCTCCGTGGATGCGGTCCATGCGGCCGTCTTCCCATTCGACAGAGAGGGGGCCGGCGTAGCGGATGTCGTTGAGGGCGATGATGATTTCTTCGAAGTTGATATCGCCTCGGCCTACGGAGCGGAAGTCCCAGTAGCGGCGGGCGTCCATGAAATCGGTGTGGCCACCAAACACGCCAACGGTGCCGTCGCCGTGTCCCCACCAAGCGTCTTTCATGTGGGCGTGGAAGATGCGGTTGCTAAAGGTGCGGATGAACTGGACGTAATCGACACCTTGGTAACCGAGGTGTGAGGGGTCGTAGTTAAATCCGAAGCGTGGGTGCTGGTTGACTGCCTCTAACGCTCTTTTTGCGGTGGCGATATCGAAAGCGATTTCTGTGGGGTGGACTTCGAGGGCGAAGTTGACATTTTCTTTTTCAAAGACATCGAGGATGGGTAGGAAGCGTGTGGCAAAGTCATCAAATCCTTTTTGCAAATACTCCTGGCTGGTTGGTGGGAATGAGTAGAGGGCGTGCCAGATGGATGATCCGGTGAAGCCGTTGACCACGGCATCGGGGCGGCCTCCTTTGGGTGTCACTCCGGGGAATGCATTCATGAATTTGCGGCAGGCTCGGGCGGCGTTGGCCATGTTTTCGGCAGCGCGTTGACGGACTTCTTCGGGTTCGCCGTCGGCCCAAACATCTTCGGGGAGGATGCACTGGTGGCGCTCGTCGATGTTGTCACAGATCGCTTGCCCGACGAGGTGGTTAGAGATGGCGAAGCAGTTGAGGTTGTGAGACTGAAGAAGTGCCCAGAGTTTTTCGCAATATCCGTCTTCGTTGAGTGCGCGGTTGATATCGAAGTGGTCGCCCCAGCAGGCGAGTTCTACGCCATCGTAGCCCATTTGTTTAACTTGGGGGAGGAGGTCGGCGAGCGGAAGGTCGGCCCATTGGCCGGTGAAGAGTGTGACGGGTCGGGACATGGTGGAGTAAGTTTGAGGTGTTTAGTTTGAAGACTTGGGTTGAGCCCTGCGGGGCTAGACAGAATTAACAGAATTTTTCAGAATTTGCTTGGGTAGATATATGGAGTGGAGACTTGTAGTCTCCGGCTTACTGTTGTGCGTCGTGCTTCGTTATTTTCCGGAAATAGTTGTTTGAGCTGAGGGGCTTTGCTCTTGGGTTGATTGGCGATAGGCAGATGAAAGGCTGAACGCCAATCTTACTCTCTTGTCTTGGCTCTTGATTCTTGGCTCTTGATTCT
>Ga0256845_1001370_pt1 | contig 19711 bp, 15 predicted proteins | sample RiftiametaG_FD_189101 | JGI IMG/M metagenome (GOLD analysis project Ga0256845, IMG submission 189101) | Tube worm associated microbial communities from hydrothermal vent at the East Pacific Rise, Pacific Ocean - Riftia | ecosystem: Host-associated > Annelida > Integument > Unclassified ...
ATTTTTACTTTTGCAGTTTTCAATTTATCATATTCTTGTTCCGTATTATTTTTTTCTGCAATATGGATACTATTTGATACAATATTCGGAGTTTCTGTTTTAATTATCTTAAAATCAACAACTTTATTCTTTTTGTTTTTTTGTTTAACAATGTTTTTATTCACAGAATTACTTGCAGTAAAACTGCTGTTGTTTATAGAGTTATGTTGATTATTATTATAATTTAAATATAAAAAAGATATAATTATTGCAGGAATAAACATTGCGGCATATCTATAAAACTCTTTTGTATAAAGCTTTCTTGTTTTTTGTTTTTTTAATTCTGCCTTAAAAGGATACAAAATAGTATCATCTTTTTTAAGTTTTGTTTTTAAAACTAACAATAAATTATTTTTAAGTTGATTGTTTAAAAGTAATTCAGAGTTAAACAGTTTTAATTCTTCGGGGCTTAAATCACCTTCTAATTTAGCAATACATCTGTCGTAAATAGCAGAACCCGATATAGTATTTTCTTCTTTTTTAAGAAGTGCTTTTATTGGTAATGGTGTAGTTTTTTTATTAATACTAACTTCTTCTATTCCTTTTAATTCAGCATCAAGTTCAGGATTTTTAGATAAAAATAACATTAGTTCTGCTACATCATGAAAATCTAAATTCCCATCAATATAATCAATAAATATTTCTTCGTAATTATGTCGGTTAATATTTATCATAAAATTTTTTCTATACTTCCGATATAAGATTTAAGAAAAACTCTTGCTCTATAAATATAAACTTTAACCTGCGATTCGTTTAAACCTGTTATATCTGCAATTTCTTGATATGAGTAACCCTCATAATCTCTTAGCATCAACACTGTTCTTTGGTTTGTAGGTAGTTTATTAACGGCAGAATTTAAAATCTCGCTTACATCAGAATAGGTTTTTTCGTACGAATAATCTAATTCAGAAGCATTTTCTAAATTAACAATTCGCTTGTTTTTTCTAATATAATCAATCATTGTATGATAAGCGGTGGTGAAAATATACGATTTTGATTTTTCAAAAGCAACAGTTTCAACTTTTATCCACAATTTTACAAAAGTGTCTTGAACCACATCTTGTGCAATTTCAATATCTTTTATATTTTTTAATATAAAATGATAAACTGCATCAGAGTGCAAATCAACGGTTTTATTATATTCTTTTGTAGTCATACAACAATGCTAAGACGAGCTTCTTAACTGAAAGTTACAAAGTTTTAGAAAAAAAACTTATTTATATCTGTTTAAAAAACAAAAACAAATTTAACCAATATTCTTTATTTGCGGCACAATCTTTCCAAAGGGCTTTTGCTCCGTGTTTGCCTTCGTTTTCGCTAGGTGCAAATACTGTTTTATATTTTTCTTCAACACCCGAAAGTAAAAGTTTTGTGTATTTAAATTCGGAGTCGGAACAGGCTACAAAAATTTTCTTTTTGTAACCTATTAATTCTTCTTGTAAAACAATTTGTGGTTGAAAATATTCTCCCGGACTAAAAGCTATAACAGCTTTTACTTTATCGTTATTTTTTCCTTCTAATAAACAAAGTGATGCAGAATAAGAACTACCAAATATTACAAGTTTCTGATTGTTAGATTTTTCAAAAGCATAATTTATAGCTGCAACTATGTCTTGTCTTGCGTCGATATTAGAATGCGGAAAATTTTCTTTATCAGCTAAGCTTGCAGTTAAATTTGGCGAAAAATTCATTACATCGCCCGAACGTAAATCAACTGCAAGTACATTATACTGCAATTTTAATATTTTTATTGCTATTTCTTTAAACTCACCTTTACTTGAACCTGCTTGATGAAAAAGCAAAACATAAGGATTTAAACTATCTATTTCGTATAAATTTGCGGTTACTATAAGCCCATCTTTTGCCTTAAAATTAACTGTTTCTTGGGCAAACAAGCTTGATAATGAAAAGAATACTACAAAAAAAATAACTTTACTAATATATTGCATACTAATTTTTTTTAATCCCAATAGGGATATTTAATTCACCGACACTGTGGTGAACAGAAACATTTGTTTATTGAAAGTTTAAATTTAGTATATTTTATTCAGATAATCAAAAAAAAACTAAAAAACAATATAAGCATTGCTATTTTTAAGTCATATTTCAGCTTAAATTTTGATATAAACAATTTTTCAACAATCGAAATTTATTGTAAAATTAATTGCTAAATTGCCAAGCATTTTAAAAGTTTATAAATGAAACAAGCGTAAAAAAATAATTATGTATTTTACTTTGTAAAAATAGTTATTTTTTTAGGTGGTTCCATCAAGCAATAAAATTTAAAAAATAAATTGATGAAAGTTGATGTATTATTAGGTCTTCAATGGGGAGATGAAGGAAAAGGTAAAATTGTTGATTACTTAAGCTCTGATTATAACGTAATTGCACGTTTTCAGGGTGGTCCAAACGCAGGGCATTCTTTAGAGTTTGAAGGCATAAAACATGTTTTGCATATTATTCCATCGGGAGTTTTTCATAAAGATACTATAAATGTTATAGGTAATGGAGTTGTTATAGACCCTGTTATTTTTAAGCACGAAATAGAGGAGTTGGTTAAACTAAATGTTAAGCCTTTCGATAGTTTAATAATTTCTAAAAAAGCACATTTAATTTTACCCTCGCATAAATCTATTGATGCAGCATCAGAAGCATCAAAGGGAAAAGCTAAAATCGGTTCTACTCTTAAAGGAATTGGTCCAACTTATATGGACAGAACAGGTAGAAACGGTTTAAGAGTTGGCGATATTATTGAAAATAATTTTAAGGAAAAATATCAAGCCTTAGCTAATAAACACAGAAATTTGCTGAAACAATTCGATGGTGATTTTTCTTTTGATGATAGAGAAGCAGAATGGTTTGAAGCTGTTGAATATCTTAATAAATTTAAATTTATTGATAGTGAACACGCTATTAATAAGTATATTAAAGAAAATAAAAAAGTACTTGCCGAAGGAGCTCAAGGAACTTTACTTGATATTAATTTCGGTACATATCCATTTGTAACTTCATCGGATACTGTTTGTGCGGGAGCTTGCACAGGTTTAGGGATTGCTCCTAACAAAATAGGTAATGTTTACGGTATTTTTAAAGCATACATTACTCGTGTAGGTAGCGGCCCATTTGTAACAGAACTTGACAACGAAGAAGGAGAACTACTTAGAAAATATGGGCATGAATTTGGTGCTACAACTGGTCGCCCACGTCGTTGTGGATGGATGGACTTGGTTGCTCTAAAATATGTTTGTATGCTAAACGGAGTTACCGATTTAATTATGACTAAAGCAGATGTTTTAGATAATTTTGATACAATTAAAATTGCTACTGCATATAAAGATAAAGAAGGAAATATTATAGAAGATTTTCCTTACGATATTGTTGGAATGACACCTGTTTACACAGAATTTAAGGGCTGGAATACTGATACAACTCAGTTTAATTCCGAAAGCGAATTTCCGCAAGAATTAAAAGATTATATTGCTTTCATCGAAAAAGAAACAGAAGTAAGAATTTCTATTATTTCTCTCGGTCCTGATAGAAAACAGACTGTTAAACTAAAGTAAGAGATAATTAAAAAAACCGATTTAAAAACTAATTTAAATCGGTTTTTTTAATTAATTTTGAAATTAAATAAAAAAGATTATGAAAAAAATAGCATTTTTATTTATCGTATTGTTTGCATTTTCAATATCAAATGCACAAAAAAAAGATTTAACAATAAGTCAAGCAGTATCTGGTCAGTACAGCTTTTTGTATCCGGGTAGATTGCTGGGTTTAAAGTGGGTTACAAACACCGAAGATTATAGTATTGTAAATACACAATATAATTCAATTCGTATAGAGCCTGTTTTAAGCAAGAAAAAATCTGTAGTAATTTTTCTTAATAATGTTAATAAAGCTTTGTTAACAATCAAAAAAGATACAATGCAATATTTTTATACCTATTCGTGGAAAAACGAAAACACGTTGATTTTTGATGATAACACAAGGTATATACAATATAATTATATTGATAAAAAAATAAAATGTATTGAAAAACCTGATAATGCCGAAGGTTTTGAATATTGCGAAGCAAATGATAATTATGCATTTACAATAGACAATAATCTTTATATTTTTGATGATAAAGGCGAAAAACTTGCAGTTACCAAAGATAAAGACAAAAATATAGTAAACGGACAAACAGTTTCTCGCAGCGAATTTGGAATACTTGATGGTATTTTTTGGTCGCCAAAAGGTAATTTTTTAGCATTTTATAGAAAAGATGACAGTAAAGTAACAGATTATCCGTTAATTGATATATCAACAATTCCTGCAAGTGTAAAAAACACAAAATATCCTATGGCAGGTAGCACCAGCGAATATCTTAAAGTTGGTATATATAATACAAAAACAAAAAGCACCATATTTTTAGATAGCGATGGAGAACAAGGTGACCAATATTTGATAAACCCCACTTGGAGTCCCGACGAAAAATATATTATTTTAACAAGATTGAACCGAGAACAAAATCACGCAAAAGTTGAACTTTTTGACGCTAAAACAGGCAAACATATAAAAACATTGTTTGAAGAAAAAAACGACAAATGGGTTGAGCCGGAACACGAAGCATATTTTATAGATAATAATACATTTATTTGGCAAAGCGAACGTGATAATTTCAATCATCTATATTTATATGATATTGAGGGTGATATGAAAAAACAAATTACTAAAGGCAAATGGGTAGTTACCGAAATAAAGGATTATAACAAAGAGAAAAAAGAACTTTATTATATGAGTACAGAAAACTCGCCACTTGAGGCAAATCTTTACTCGGTAAATATAGAAACAGGAAAAACAAACAGAATAACTAAAGTTGATGGCACACATAATGTAGGTATAAATATTTCGGCAGGTTTAATTATAGATGGATATAGTAATCTTACAACACCTCGAGTTTATAACATTATAGATTTAAAAGGACATATAATAAAAAATCTTAAAACAGCCGATAATCCTTTGACAGATTTTAATATTTCTATGCCAGAGATTGGTACTATTAAAGCTGCTGATGGCAAAACAGATTTATATTATCGTTTAATTAAACCTACAAATTTTGATAAAAACAAAAAATATCCTGTTATAGTTTATTTATACGGGGGAACTCATACTCAATTAGTTAAAAACTCTTGGATGGCAGGCGGACAAATGTGGTTGTATTATATGGCAGAAAAAGGTTATGTAGTTTTTACTATTGATAACAGAGGTTCGGGCAACAGAGGTTTTGAATTTGAAAGTGTTATACACCGAAATGTTGGACAAAACGAAATGAAAGACCAAATAAAAGGCATAGAGTTTTTGAAAAAACAATCTTATGTTGATAAAAATAGAATTGGAGTGCATGGTTGGAGTTTTGGTGGATTTATGACAGTTTCTTTATTAGAAAATTATTCTGATATTTTTAAAGTTGGTGTTGCAGGTGGCCCTGTTACCGATTGGAAATTTTACGAAATAATGTATGGCGAAAGATATATGGATATGCCAAAAGAAAACCCCGAAGGATATGCACTTACCAGCACCTTAGATAAGGTTTCAAATATTAAATCTAAGCTTTTAGTTATTCACGGAGGTGTTGACCCAACGGTTGTGCCTCAACAATCTTATCAGTTTTTGCGTGAATGTATTAAAGCAGGCGTTCAAGTAGATTTTTTTACTTATCCTACTCACGAACATAATGTTAGAGGAAAAGACCGTGACCATTTAATGCAAAAAATTACTGAGTATTTTGATGATAATTTGTAAATTTATTAAAATATGAAATACAAAGCAATAATATTCGATCTTGACGGCACTCTATTAAATTCTTTAATTGATATTGCCGATTCTGTAAATTTAGTTTTAGAAAAATATAATTTACCTACGCATAGCATTGAAGATTACAAACTTTTTATAGGCAATGGAATAGAAAAACTTGTAGCACTAGCTTTGCCCGAAAATATTAAAAAAACTGATTTTGAAAAATATCTATCAGAGATAAAATCGGTTTATGAAAAAAACCAAATTAGCAAAACAAAACCTTACAATGGCGTTATAGAAATGCTAAAGACACTAAATAACAGAGGTGTTTCTTTAAATATTTTATCGAATAAGCCAATAGAATTTACAAAAATGCTTGTTGAACATTTTTTTGTTGATATTAAGTTTGATAATGTTTTAGGTGCAAGAGAAGGTATTCCCAAAAAACCAAATCCGCAAGCTGTATTCGATATTATTGAAAATCTGCAATTAGAAAAATGTGCAGTATTGTATGTTGGTGATACAGGAACAGATATGAAAACTGCCGAAAATGCAGATTTAACTTCGGTAGGTGTGCTTTGGGGGTTTCGTGGAATGGAAGAATTAGTTGAAAATAATGCTAATTATATAATAGACGAGGCTTCAAAAATTATTGATATTGTTTTTGAAGCCTCTGATTTATAAATGTTTTATGATTTAGTGAACAAGGATGTTAACGTAAATAAGTTCTAACATTACCTGTCCTTAACATATTACTGTTTCTGTTAATCCTTAAACTCTACCCGGATAAATATTTAGGGCTTCTGCCAAACACTCAACAGCATTGCCAAGGTCTTCTTTTTTAAGAACATAAGCAATTCTTATTTCTTGTTTTCCTAAACCTTTTGTAGAATAAAAACCTGTTGCAGGAGCTACCATTATAGTTTGTCCGTTATGTTCAAAATCTTCTAAAAGCCATTGTGCAAATTTATCGGAATCATCAATCGGAAGTTTAATAACAGCATAAAAAGCTCCTTTTGGCATTGGGCAAACAACTCCTGGAATTTCTCTTAATTTTTCAACTAAAAAATTTCTTCTGTCGATATATTCGTTGTAAACTTCTTCGAAATATTCTGCAGGAGTATCAAGCGAGGCTTCGCCAACAATTTGCCCGTAAGATGGTGGGCTTAAACGAGCTTGAGCAAATTTTAATGCAGTTTTTATAACCTCTTTGTTTTTTGTAATCATTGCTCCAATTCTAACACCACACTCGCTGTATCTTTTTGATACACTGTCCATTAATATTACATTGTTTTCTATATCTTCTAAATACATTGCCGAAAAGTGTTTTTCTCCATCGTAACAGAATTCGCGATATACCTCATCAGAAAATAAATACAAATTGTTTTCTTTAATAATATGGCTTAATTTACGAAGTTCTTCTTCGGAATACAAATATCCGGTAGGGTTGTTAGGATTACAAATTACAATACCTTTAGTTTTTTCATTAATAAGCTTGTTAAATTCCGAAATATCTGGCAAAGCAAAACCGTCTTCAATTTTAGATGTGATAGGTACAACTTTTATTCCTGCCGATACTGCAAAACCATTATAGTTAGCATAAAACGGTTCGGGAATAATAACTTCGTCGCCAGGATTTAAACAAGATAAAAAAGCAAATGTAATTGCTTCTGAACCACCTGTTGTAATTAAAATATCATCTTCATCAACATGTATATTAATGTTTTGATAATACTTTGCCAATTTCTGACGATACGATATATTACCGGCAGAATGACTATACTCTACAACTTTTATATCAGAATTTCTGATAGCATTTAATGCAATATCAGGTGTTTTAATATCGGGTTGACCAATATTTAAATGATACACTTTTGTTCCTCTTTTTTTTGCATGTTCTGCAAATGGAACTAATTTTCTTATTGGAGATTCAGGCATCTCCATTCCTCTTTTCGAAATACTTAACATAATATGCTCGTTTAATTATTTTTTACAACAACACCTTTTATATAAACAATATATGGCGATGTTACTGCGTTTGAATATATTTTAATTGATTTTTGAAATTTCCCTATCTCATCGGCTTTATAAACCACAGTTATATTTGCGGTTTTTTTTGGCTTTATTGGTTGCTCTGGTTTATCGGCAATTGTGCAACCACATGAGCTTTCTAATTTTTGAATTACTAATGGTTTTTTTCCTACATTTTTAAATTCAAATAAATATGTTGCATCATTTCCATATTTTATTTTGCCAAAATTATGAATTGATTTTTCAAACATTATTTCAGCTTTTAATTTTGATTTAGCATTTTCTTCTTGTGAAAATACATTGTTTATCAATAAAATAAAAATAAATATATGGATAATAGATTTCATTTATTTTTTTGTTATATATTTATGCAAACTTATAGTTTAGTTTAGCAAGTTGCAAGAAATTAGAGCTAATTTTTAAAAGTTCTATTTAGTGTCGTCCATAAAGTCCGATTTCTGCGTTACGCTTGTTTGAAAAATGGTCATTTACATATGTAAATTCACATTTTTCAAGCTACGCAAGCTCAATGTCATTAAGTTAAGGATATTGTCGTCATTGCGAACGAGGAACGAGTTCGGCAACGGCGAAGCCCTCAATAAAGTTAATCTCTTGACTTTATAGACAGACCCTACTTAATTTCTTTTCCCCAAATTAATTTTTTTCCAAAACCTAAACGATTATCTGTCATTTTAATAAATTTTAGCTCTACTGCCCAAAGCGAAGTTGTTTTTAAAATTGCATATGGAAAGCGTTTAAGATAAAATTTATTTGCTTTTTTATAGTAATCATCTGTTATTTCAGTAATTACACCATTAAATTGAATGCCTTGTATTTTACCAATTTGTTTGGTTTCTAAAACAATACTTCCTGCAACAGTATTGTTTTCTACAGTGTCGGATATATGTCTTGTAGATTTATCTGATGTAAAAATAAGTGTTTTGTTTGCTTCGTCAAAAGCATAAAAACAATTTGCACAATATGGAATGTTATTATTTGACACAGAAATAGTCAAAACATGATGTTCTTTTATAAATTCTATAATTTTTTTATCTAACATTAAATATTATTTTAATCCCAATAGTGATATTTAATTCAAAACTCTTCTTAGGGTGTTTTTTAATTTGTCTGGTGTTGGTGCCGAAGTCATAATTATTCTTCCGTAAGGGTCTATTAGGATATATTTAGGAATAACATCTGCTTGAAAAACTTTTCGTATATTTTTATTATAACCATAATGTAAAAAGTCCCAATCATAAGCATTCTCTTTTCTAAATTCTCGCATTTCTTTTACTGTACCGTTTATAACTATGGTAACAAAATCTAGTTGAGCCGAAAATTTATCTTTTAGCACTTGTATCATTTCCATATCTTTTTGGCAAGGCACACAATTTGTCATTGTAATACATAAATAAACGTATTTATCTTCGTAAAACCCAAGGTTTGTTTTTATACTATCTTGATCGTATAGGGCAATATCCGGTATTTTATCACCATTTAAGAGTGTGTTTTTGGGATTGAATTTTTTAATAATATTTAATCCAATTTCTCTATGTTCAGGTATCTTTGTTAAAATAATTATTGAATCTAATGTTTGGTATAACTGAGCTTTTGGGTATCTCACAAATGTTTTTGGTACATTATCTAACAAAGCATCATGTATTCCTTTTAGTACAATTAGCTCTTGCAATGTGTCGTTATCAAAAGCTATTTCTTTGCTTAAAGTTCGCTTAAGTTTTTTAATACTTTTTGCTTTTTCAATATTAGAACGAATATCTTTTCCTTTGGTTTCAAAAGCATAATAATATAAAAAATCTTGAAATAAATTATTAAATAACTCCATGTATGCAAAATTGTTATACAGAATGGGTTTGTTTTTATAATAATATTCCGACATAACTTTGTAGTTTCTTGCAGAACCAATAAAGCTAAGCTCTATCATTCTGTATCTTATATAGTTACTAAAGAACTTATCTTTGTTATCAACAAAAACCTTTTTTATAAAAATATAAAAAGAATCGGGTTTCATTCTGTTATGATACAAATCGGAAAAGTTATCTTTTAAATATTTTTCATAAATATCGTCGAAAAGTCTGATATTAATATTTAACATATCTTTTTTTGGCGACATAATTCCAATTAATGCTTCTTTGTATCTGAAATATGGATTTAATTCGTCGGCCGTAGTTTTTTCTTTTTTTGGTGGTAAATCTATAATATAGTTTTCCCCAGGTTTAACATACATTTCGGCTTTGTATATGCCCATATACATATAGATATAACTTATATTATTAACTTTAATATTTACAGAAAACTTGCCCGATTTATCGGGTACTATATAGTTTAAAACCTTTGTGTTATAGGTTATAAAATCGGTATATGTTAGTATTTTGATACTATCACCCGAAAAATCTTTTGCTGTACCGCTAAGGTTTACAGTTTGTGCTCCTGCCAATATAGTAAGCAGAAGAAGAAAATTTATAAAAGCATACTTCATACCTGTAATTAACGCAATTTTATTATTAATCTTGTGTTAGATTGCGAAATTATTATAATTAATTGATATATTCCAAAATATGACAATTTTTTAATTCCAATTTATATATTTAATTTCTACAATGCTTGTGATAATCTTGTTAATTTAGTAAGCTTCTAAAAATAAGCCTTCTTTAATATTGTTTTGTGTAGTTTTTGTAAAATAAATTTGTAGTTTTGATAAATAATATTTTTTATGAAATTTAATTTTAATGCATATAAACCAAAGAACAAATTAAGCCCCGAAAGAGGTAGGATATTAATATCTGAGCCACTTTCGCAAGATATGTTTTTTAATCGTTCTATTGTTTATTTAACGGAATATAATAAAGATGGAGCTTTTGGTTTTGTGTTAAATAAATTGTCTAAATATAAATTATCGGAGCTTTTCGATGTAGAACTAAAATTTAATCCAATGGTTAATTATGGTGGACCTGTTGGAACAGAAACCATACATTTTTTACATACTTTAGGCGATATTATTGAAAATTCTGTGCAAGTAACAGAAAAATTATTTTGGGGCGGAAATTTTGAAATTGTAAAAGATATGGCAAAACTTGGTGTATTAAACGATAAAGATATTCGCTTTTTCATTGGTTATTCTGGTTGGGCAGCTCAGCAATTAGACAATGAACTTAAACAAAACGCTTGGTTAGTTGCCGAAGCCGATTTAAAAATTTTGTTCGATACAAGAACAAAAGAAGATTGGGAAAAATTATTAACTAAAATAGATGATAAGTATAAGCTTTGGGCTAATGTTCCAGAAAATCCTTCGTTTAACTAGAGTTTGTCTATAAAGTCCGATTTCTGCGTTGTTGCTCAAAATTCAAATCCTCAAATACCTTAGTATTCTGCGGTTTGAATTTCTCACACGCCTTGAACTCGAACTTTATAGTTCAATCTCTTGACTTTATGGACAGACACTAATAGAGTTTGTCTATAAAGTCCGATTTCTGCGTTGTTGCTCAAAATTTAAATCCTCAAAATACCTTTGTGTTCTGCGGTTTGAATTTCTTATATTCCAGTTCAATATAACTAAAATAAAAAAAGGATACTAAATTTAGTATCCTTTTTTATATCTTAAAAAACAGTTATTATTTAACAACTATTTTCTTTATCTCTGAATTGTTAGCATCGCTAACTTTAACAAAATATACTCCGGAGTTAAGTCCATCTACACTAAATTGAATTGTATTTTCACCTCTTACTCCATTATATTTAGAGTTATAAACTTGTTGCCCAGATAAATTATATATAGAAATTGTATATATACTAGGTTTTTCAAGATTTATATAAATATTACCAATAGAACTAACAGGATTTGGATAAATATTAATTTTTGAAATATTGCTTTTATTTGCATTTGGCATTTCAGGAACACTTACCGGACCAGCATTAGATTCTGACCTAAATGCACCTCTACCATGTGTAGCAGCATAAATAAATCCATGGTTTTCAACACCTGTTTTCCAATCGTTAACAAATCTTTCTTGTTTTAAACTATAAGTTGCAACACTTGGTAAACCATCATCTTGTAAAACCCAAGTTACAGGGTCTGCAGTTAAATCATCGGTAGTATATATACCAAATTCAGTTCCAACAACTGCTTTACGAGAATCGTTCCAAGCAATTAAACTAGAATAAGCTGGTATTTCAGGTAAAGTTCCTTGTATTGCCGTAAAATTGGCACTTGTAGTAGAGCTATTAGTAACAGCAGCATTTGTTGAATAGAATATATGATCTCCAATACTATAACTACCTGTTGTTACTATAATATTGTTAGATACATTTGGATCAACAGATATATAAGTTACTTTGTTTCCAAAATTACCAATAAGTTGCAGCTTGATTTTATCTGCGTTGTATACTGTAATATTTTTTCTCATTATGTTTGCATATTGTAATTCTCTAGCAAATTTAATTCCACTTATTCTATATGCCTTAGTTCCAACAGAAAAATAAAGAATATCTCCATCTGAAGACCATGCTAAATTTTCGGGGTGTCCACCGTTAATATCACTGTTTTTAATTATTTTAATAAATCTATATTCATTAACTCCAGATATACCTAGATTATCGGCTAAAGAGCTAACCCAAACGCCAGTGCTTAACGAAATAGCAATTGCAGATTGATAATAATCCCAAATTTTAACAATTTGATCTGTTTTAAAAATTGTATCAATAGGCGAAGTCCAATCATCTTCAGTTAAAATATGTTGTATTGGTTTTAAACCACAAGCACTTTTTCCTATAATTGTATCTCCTCTTTGCCATAATACCTTAATAACAGTATCGCCACTTGGTATATATTCTTTAACACTGTCAGTAAATGCATAATATATAGAATCAATACTTTCATCATCATAGTAACTTTCCCATAATGCAATATTTGTATGAAAATTATTAGTTGTATTTTCTTCTAACATTTCTTGTCGGTCATTACCAACAATTCTATATAGGTCTCCATGATATATTGTAGCAAATTTAATATCATTATTCAACTTAGATATAGCACAATCAAAACCATCACCTCCTAATATTTCAGTAGTTCGTTGCTTGTTATTACCTTCTAAACTATTATATTGAGTACCATTATCTTGCGATCCTGCAATAATTTCTCCTTTTGGACCAAAGCCAATATCATAAAATTGTGTTACATTATATTTTAAATTTAGAGATGTATATGTTACAGCACCATCATTTGAAACAAAAACGCCACCATCATTTCCAAAATAAATTCTTTTATTTGTAGTGTAATTTGGATCAAATACTATTTCGTGTAAATCAGCATGCAAATAAATTGATATAGAATTTACATCATGATTCCCAATCCAATTACTTACTTTTTCCCAAGCATTACTTATATTGTTCCAAGTATACAGTTCTATACCTCCTAATAATATTTTATTCTCATTATCAGGATATACTGCAATTATATTGTCATAAACAGCTTGATGTTTAAATGGCTGAAAATTTTCTGTATATTCACCTCTTATAGATGTCCATGTTTCTCCTTTATCAGTAGATTTGTATACATTAAAATCTAAATAATCTGCACCAAATGGATTGTTGTTAGTAATATAAGCAGCACTACAGTAAACATAATTAGAATTACTTGGTGCCGTAGCAAAAACCATTCTTCCATTATTACCAACATTTGGTATGTCTGTCATTTCAGTAAACGAATTAGGCTCTCCTGTAGCTGATTTATATGCTTTTCCTGATATTACAGTGTAAATTGTTCCGTCTTTACCAATTGCAACATCTACTGCTTTATTTGATGTATGCAGTTTAGTCCAACTATCGCCATTATCAGTTGAACGATAAAGTCCTTTGTTTGTAGCTGCATAAACATTGTTTTCATTTGTAACCATTTTATAAACAAAAGTAAAATTTGTTGTAGATGTTAATTGTTCAAATGTATTTCCTCCATCAGTTGATTTCCATATTCCTTCGCCTCTAAAACCAGTAGCTAACCATGAACCACCTGGTTCTCCTGTTCCATAATAGATATCACCATTATCAGTTTGAGCAATTGAAGATATAACTAAATTAGAAGCACCAGAATTTACTTTTTTCCAAGAGCCACCTGCATTAGTAGATTTCCACAATCCGCCAGAAACAGAACCTGCATACAATGTATTTGTATTGTTTTTATCTATTAAAATAGAACGAGTTCTTCCACCAACCTTGTCTGGTCCCATTTCTATCCACGAAAGAGGAAAGTCATTTGTCCCTTTCATAGAGTTATATGCTTCCATTTCCTTAGTTACTTTAGCAATATAGTTGTAATCCATTTGCCCTGTTTGCAAATTAGCTCTTCTATTCCAAAACCATTCTTGCATACCTTTTGCATCGTAAGAAGCATCACCTATTCTTTTTTTGTAAACTGATGTCTTATTATCGTTTAATAATCCTAAAACGATACCACCAACTAACATAACTGCGATAAAACTAGTAAGTAAATTCTTCATTTTCATATAATTAATTTATTTCTTATTCTTCTTTTATTATCAGACTAAGATAACGGTTTTTTATTTATTATAAAATTTTTTTTAAAAAATGTTAAAATAAATAAAAAATATAATTTTATAGTGTTGATATACAGGTGTTTTTACACATGTTTATCTGCATGGTAAGATGACCTAACTAATGATGCAGATTCTACAAATCTAAATCCTTTATCTTTTGCTATTTTTTCGTATTTTTTAAATTCTTCATCAGAAACATATTTTACAACACTAATATTATCCTTTGTTGGTTGTAAATATTGACCAATTGTAATTATTTCGCAACCCACATTTAATAAATCGTCCATGGTTTCATATATTTCTTGTTCTGTTTCCCCTAAACCTAGCATTATACCAGATTTTGCACGTACTCCTTGTGAGGCAATATATTTTAATGTATGCAAACTTCTATCGTATTTTGCTTGAACTCTTATTTCTTTTGTTAAACGCCTAACTGTTTCTAGGTTATGAGAAATTACCTCAGGTTTTGCATCTATTACAATCTGTAAAAGTTTTTGCTCTGCTTTAAAGTCAGGTATTAATGTTTCTATTGTAGTATTAGGATTTAATTCCTTTATCTTTTTAATAGTTTTTGCCCAAAAATTTGCTCCACCATCTTCTAAATCATCTCTATCAACCGATGTAATAACGCAATGATTTAAATTCATCAATTTCACAGACTTAGCAATATTCTCAGGTTCATTCTCATCTGGTGGTAAAGGTTTTCCTGTTTTTACAGAACAAAATCTGCAAGACCTAGTGCAAATTTCTCCTAATATTAAAAAAGTAGCAGTTCCTTCGCCCCAACATTCTTGAATATTAGGACAATTTCCACTCTCGCAAATTGTGTGAAGTTTGTGTTCTTGCACAATATTTTTAACCTTAATATATGATTTACCTGAGGGTAACTTAATTTTTGGTTTATTTGGATCTATTTTTCTTTTATTTAACATTAGAAAATCGAATTAAATTATTGACAAAAGTATATAATGAATTAAAAAATCTTTATTTTTTTAGTTTTTTTTCTGTTTAATGCAATTAATTAACATGTAAAAAAGCTATTTTCACACTCTTTTTTGTTTATATTGTCCTGATATTTAGTACGTTTTAACAAATTTTAAGTAAATCAACTACTTAAGTGTTTTTTATAATTAAAAAATTGTATACATTTGCAGCGATAAAAAAATATTAATTTAAATTTTGATAAAATGACAAAAGCTGATATCGTAAACGAAATTTCAAAAAACACAGGTATTGAAAAAACACAAGTTCAAATGACTGTTGAAGCTTTTATGGAAACAATAAAAGGTTCATTATCAAAGGGTGAGAATGTGTATTTAAGAGGTTTTGGTAGCTTCATAGTAAAGAAAAGAGCTGAAAAGACTGCAAGAAATATTTCAAAGAATACAACTATTATTATTCCAGAGCATTTTATTCCTGCTTTTAAACCTGCTAAAACATTTGTAGGTGAAGTAAAAAATAATGTGAAAGCTTAATAAATAGCTGATTATTAACTTTAAACAAATTAATTATGCCAAGCGGAAAGAAAAGAAAGAGACACAAGATGGCTACTCATAAACGTAAAAAACGTTTAAGAAAGAATAGGCATAAGAAGAAGAAATAATTACATGTAATTGTTTCTTAAAAAATAAACCTATAAAGTTCGCTTTATAGGTTTATTTCTATTATCAAATCCTCAAAAAAAATTTTAAATTTGCACATATGCAAGTTGAAGGTTTATTATATAAATTTTCTACCTGTATTTTTGCAAATATAATTATTACAAAAAACATTATTGTGAGTACAGAATTGATAATAGATGTAACTCCATCAGAAATTAAAATTGCACTGTTAGTAGACAAACGATTAGCAGAGCTAAATAGAGAAAAAAACAACATAAAATTCTCTGTTGGAGATATATACATAGGAAGAGTAAAGAAAATAATGGCAGGATTAAATGCTGCTTTTATAGATATTGGTTATGAAAAAGATGCATTTTTGCATTATTTAGACTTAGGACCACAGTTTAAATCTTTAGATAATTATTTAAACAAAAAACTAAACAATAAACTTTCTGATACATCATTAGAAAATTTTAAATTATTACCGGATATTGAAAAAACCGGAAAAATAACAGAAACACTTAAATCTGGGCAAGATGTAATTGTTCAAATAGCAAAAGAACCAATCTCAACAAAAGGACCACGCCTTGCATCAGAAATATCATTGGCAGGTAGATCTTTAGTGCTTTTACCTTTTTCTAATAAAGTTTCGGTTTCGCAAAAAATACGAAATACTGAAGAAAAATCTAGGCTTAAGAAATTAATAACCAGCATAAAACCAAAAAATTATGGTGTAATTGTTAGAACTGTTGCCGAAGGAAGAAAAGTTGCCGAACTAGACCAAGAATTACGTTCCTTAGTTGATAAATGGGAAGATGCTATCAAAAATCTAAAACGAAACGATGAAAAATATCAATTAGTTTTAGGTGAATTAAACAGGACATCAGCCATATTAAGAGATATTTTAAATCCATCATTCAATAATATACACATAAATGATTACGGTACCTATACAGAAATAAAAAAATATATAAAAGGCATTGCTCCAGAAAAAGAAAGTATTGTAAAACACTATAAAAAAGAAGACCCAATATTTGAGTATTTTGGCGTTGAGAAACAAATAAAAAGTGCTTTTGGAAGAACTGTTCTTATGAAAAATGGAGCATATCTTGTTATCGAACATACAGAAGCTCTTCATTCTATAGACGTAAATAGTGGTAATCGCACAAAAAAAACAAACGACCAAGAAACAAATGCAACTGAGGTTAATTTAGTTGCTGCTGACGAAATTGCCAGACAATTACGACTTAGAGATATAGGAGGACTAATAGTTGTTGATTTTATTGATATGTCGGCGGTAGAACACAAAAAAGCTCTGTTTAACAGAATGAAAGAAAATATGAAAACTGACAGAGCAAAGCATCATATTTTATCTTTAAGTAAATTTGGTTTAATGGAAATTACACGCGAACGAGTTCGCCCCGAAGTTTCTGTTGAAACAAACGAACAATGTCCTGTTTGCAAAGGAACCGGAAAAATTTCTTCAAGTATAATTTTTGTTGATGAACTTGAGAATTACTTATCGTATATTTTCTCAAAAACAAACCATAAAGAAATTATTTTGAAAGTTCATCCTTATATTGCAGCATACATTAATAAAGGTTTTTTTAAATCTGTTAAGAAACAATGGTCTAAAAAATTTAAAAGAAAAATTACAGTTAAAGGAAGTTTTTCTTATAATTATTTAGAATATCATTTTTTCGATAATAAAGATGAAGAAATAATTATCTAATAATTAATTAATTTAATGGATAAAATAAGAAATTTTTGCATAATAGCCCATATTGATCACGGCAAGAGTACTTTAGCCGATCGTTTATTAGAATTTACAGGAACTGTAACTGATAAAGATTTACAAGCACAAGTATTAGACGATATGGATTTGGAACGTGAACGAGGCATTACAATTAAAAGCCACGCAATTCAAATGGATTATAAATATAGCGATAAAAACTATATTTTAAATTTAATTGACACACCGGGTCACGTAGATTTTTCTTACGAAGTATCTCGTTCTATAGCAGCATGCGAGGGAGCATTGCTAATTGTAGATGCAACTCAAGGTATTCAAGCACAAACAATTTCAAATTTATATTTGGCAATAGATAACGATTTAGAAATAATTCCAATAATGAACAAAATGGATTTGGAAAATGCTATGCCCGAAGAAGTTGAGGAACAGATTGTTGATTTAATTGGTTGTGATAAAGCTGATATAATAAGAGCAAGCGGCAAAACAGGCGAAGGAGTTGAAAGAATTTTAAAAGATATAATTGAAAAAATTCCAATTCCTGTTGGCGACCCAAATGCTCCGTTAGAATGTTTAATATTTGATTCCGTATTTAATTCGTACAGAGGGATTGAAGCATATTTTAAAATTATTAACGGTACAATTAAAAAAGGTGATAAAGTTAAGTTTTTTCATACAGAAAAAGAATATTTTGCCGATGAAATAGGAGTTCTTAAATTAACTCAAGAGCCCAAAAAAATAATGTCGACAGGCGATGTAGGTTATATAATTTCAGGTATAAAAACTTCTAAAGAAGTAAAAGTTGGCGATACAATTACAAGCGTTGAGAATCCTTGCGAAAAAGCAATTGATGGTTTTGAAGAAGTAAAACCAATGCTTTTTGCAGGAGTGTATCCTATTGATGCAGAGGATTATGAAGATTTGCGAGCAGCAATAGAGAAATTACAGTTAAACGATGCATCATTAACATTTATACCCGAATCTTCTCTTGCTCTTGGTTTTGGATTTAGGTGTGGGTTTTTAGGGCTTTTGCACATGGAAATTGTGCAAGAACGTCTCGATAGAGAATTTAACATGAGTGTTATAACTACAGTGCCTAACGTACAATATATTGTTCATACAAAAAAGAATGAAGTTATTGAAGTACACAACCCATCGGGATTACCAGATTTAAGCATAGTCTCAAAAATTGAAGAGCCATTTATTAGAGCTTTAATTATTACCGATACAACTTATGTAGGCCCTATAATGACATTGTGTCTTGATAAAAGAGGTTTGCTGTTAAGCCAAAACTACACATCGGGAAATAGGGTAGAGCTTAGTTTTGATATTCCACTTGCCGAAATAGTTTTCGATTTTTACGATAAATTAAAAAGTATCTCGAAAGGTTATGCCTCGTTCGATTATTATTTAAATGGTTTTCAAGATGCAAAACTTGTTAAACTTGATATTCTGTTAAATGGGGAGTCGGTTGATGCTTTATCTACTTTAATACATCACGACAATGCACAAATTTTTGGAAAAAAGATTTGTGTTAAATTAAAAGAGCTTATACCTCGTCAACAATTTGATATTGCGATACAAGCTGCAATTGGTGCAAAAATAATTTCACGCGAAACGGTTAAGGCTGTTCGTAAAGATGTTACTGCGAAATGCTATGGTGGTGATATTACAAGAAAACGTAAACTTCTTGAAAAACAGAAAAAAGGTAAGAAAAAAATGAAACAAATTGGGAATGTAGAAGTTCCTCAGAAAGCTTTTTTAGCAGTTTTAAAACTTGATTAAATATACTGAAAATATTTGAATTAAAATTATAATACCTTATATCCGTAGGTTTAGTTTTAAAATATTAATAGTCAGGGCTTCACTATTTAAAATAAAGTGAAACTGATTAGTATTTAACAACTTATAAACTAACAGAGTGAAACCCTGACTTGCGGATTTAA
>Ga0256845_1001371_pt1 | contig 19706 bp, 17 predicted proteins | sample RiftiametaG_FD_189101 | JGI IMG/M metagenome (GOLD analysis project Ga0256845, IMG submission 189101) | Tube worm associated microbial communities from hydrothermal vent at the East Pacific Rise, Pacific Ocean - Riftia | ecosystem: Host-associated > Annelida > Integument > Unclassified ...
TGACCACTCGACGTCTTCGTGAATCCGTTGCCGCAGCCTCCGGGCTAAAGCTGTCGACCTGCGGCCCTGCACCGTCGACGACGATTGCATCCGCCCCAAGTTCGCGTCCGACGAAGAGCCGGGCCCCTTGGGGTTCTAGCTCGAGAGTACCAAAGATGCCCTTTTCGCTGACCAGATCAAAGTAGGGGTGTTCGTCGCCCGCTTGAACTGCGAATGGCAATTGCCCTTCGGCGGCCTCGAGAGTCGCGCGTGCCTCTTCGCGGACTCGGAAATCATGGCCTGCGAGTGTGACCGAGCTTCCCGGCCCCGCGGGCAATGAGCCGGGGTCGAGTTTGCCCAGGGGGATCAGCACTTCGACCAGGAGCCGCCCCTCGTCCTGGGAGATCCACGCGCTCTCACCATCGTCAAATTTTATGAACCACTCGTCCCAAAAACCGGCGGCATAGGCATAACGCACTCGGCCGAGTACCTCAAAGCGGCGCCCCTCCAAAGAAGCGCGAATTCCGAGCGCTAAGGACCCGAGTGGCGGCCGGAGCAGGGCCATTTTGCCCCTGAGCGCGAGCGCCTCTTGATCGACGACCAGAGAGGCGTTGCAGTACGTGCAGACGGCAAAGAGAGCGAGACGTTGATCGATCTCTAGGCGCCCACCACAGCTTGGACACTCCATCCCTCAAGCCCCCTCGTTGTGGTGAACCCGCAACATACTTGCGCGCAATTATCAGGGCGCATCGTAAGCCGAATGTAGGAGATTTCGCAAGGTCGATGACAACTTTGTCCGCCCGACAGCTGCGGCCGGCAGATCTGTGCGAACGGCGCGAAAGTGGCAGCGAATCCGCGGCCGTCACAGACGCGGTCACCGCGCGATCGAAGACACGGTGCGACCCCCTTATGGGTGGATGAGTACGACATTTTTGGGGTCTTCGCTCGAATTCGTCAGCTTGAGCGCGGTTTCCAGCCATCGTCGACATCCTGAACAATGCAAACTCCGAGTTTGTCCTGATCGCGTCCTGATCTTGTCCAGCTGGATCCAAAAACCGCGATTTTCCGCCGCAATCCCCCTATCGCAGCACACGCGTACAATATCACCAATATCAATGACGACGGCACCGTTCCACAAACGCCCGATCCAAACTGGCTCTCCTACAACAATTTCCGCTCCGGCGATCTCTCGCCTGCAGACGGTCTCTTGGCCCCGGACCTGGTGATGCTCTCGCCCGAATCATGCCTCAATGAGTGCTCCGGCGTCGACCAAGTCACGGTCTGGGTGCAGCTCGGCAACGAAGGTGCGGTGCCGCTTACAGCGGGTGTGACCATCGAGGTCTACGGAACGTCTATGGGCATAGAGTCTCTGATCCAGGAGGCCAATATTGACATTATCCTCCAGCCGGGTGAATTCGCCGATGCGATCTCGATCGACGTGAACACAGCCGGCATCGACGAACTCCGTCTGTTGGCAGTCCCCAACGAGGCGGAGTGCGTCGTCGATCCCGCCAACGAGATCGTACTAGAAGCTCCCTTCTGCAAGATCCCTGGCTGATCCGTAGCGGGTCCGCGAGGCCGGCCCCGATCGCCTACTCAACCGCGAGCATCAGCATCAGGCGTACCTCCTCGGTAGGCGAGCCCTGTTCGAACTTCGCGAAGGTCACGCTGGCGGATTCCAGATGGACACCCGTGATGATCACGTCGTAGTAGTGCTCCTTGCGAACAATCGCACGCAGAGCCGCAGAGCCGCAGAGCCGGCTAGATGTTGATACTCTGCGGGATCTTCGAGGGCAGCAGTTCTGTGTAGGGCACGCGATCCTGGTTGCGTTCGAGGATGACTGCCTCAATTCGCACAAGCTCCGCTTGAAACTCCGCGAGCGGAGCGGCAACCTTTGGATCCTCGAAGGTACCCTCTTTGTAGCGACCGAGGATCGTGTAGTAGGCGAGGCCTAGGCTGCGTGCGGTCTCGGTCTGGGCGAGGGCCTGCTCGAGAGGAGGAAGAACATCGAGGAGCTTGGTCTGCGGCGTCGATGGAGCGTAGGTCGCCAGGGGCTGGGCCGGCACGTAACTCATGATCGACCCCTGGGGGAAGTTTACGGCTGCATGCTGAGCGCTGCCCGTGAAGATCAGGGTAGTGATGACCTCGATCAAGTACTCGCGCGTCCTTACCCCACCCTCTTGGCCGAAACCGATAACTCGCCCGCCCTCAAAGGAGATGAGCTCGGCGGCCCAGGCCTGGAGTTCGTAGTCGCCGCCGACGTGGTCGTCGCCGATGTAGTAGAGGGCGATGTAGCGGCTCACCCATGTATGGATCGCAGCCCAGATCAGGCGGCCGTCGTCGCGAAAGGGGTAGTCGGGCAGTGCTTCGGGATCGTCGACGCCGCGGGCAACGAGCTGTTTTTCGAGGCCTGCATCGTCGAAGGGAAAACTCTGCACACCGAGAACCGTGGCCATACGAACCGCGTCGATTGATGGCGCCAACAGACGGTTGACCCCACCCTGCGGGGCGATGAGCGCACTTTGGGCCGAATCATTGATGTAGAGCGTGCCCTCGAAATGAGGCGCGAGGAGAACGTGGAGCGGATGCCGTTTTGAGAGCTGGCGCTTGGTCGCGATCACAAAAGGCTCGACCAGGAAGTGAGTCCGTGCGAGGTGCGAGATCCCCTCGTGGTAACAACCGTCGGCGACCTGGACCGCGTTCTTGGCGACGAGCCAGGCCTCGCCATCGGCGGGCGTCAGCACGGGGCTCTCCGGGGAGTTGCGCTGCTCCGTCTGGATCGCCACCGGGCGCAGGGCACGATCGCCGTCGCCCCTGGGGACCGCAAAGAGAGCAATCGGTGCCGGCATGTATTTGCGATACCTGGGATAGCTGCCCTCCACCAGACCGTCGAGGCCAGCAAAGTCGAGCTGGAAAAGTCGACCCTCGGTGCCGGCGCGCTCGAGAGTATCATCGGGATCGGCCATCGCGACCTGATAGTGCGTTTCGCTGACCGGCAGCTTCGTCGAAGGCCGGCGGACCCGTTCAATCATCGCCGGGTTGGCGCCTGCAAGCCGCATTCGGGCAAAGGTACTGTCTTGCTGATAGGTGTCGCGGATCGCCGGGATTTCAATCGTTTTAAAGAGCGCATCGTAGTCGGCGAGGCTTGTCGGTCTGCCCTCGATCCGCAGCACAGACTCCCCCTTGTTCAAGAAACTGTTGGAGGCCTTGCGAAGCGCCGCTTCGATTTCGCTGACCACAGAGGACTCAGCCTTTTCGGCGATGGACCCCACCGACTCCTCCTCAGCTTGCGAAGGCTCGCGGCGAACTCGACTCTTGATCCGAGACCAAAAACCGCCGTCATCGTCGCCAAAGGAGACCACGCCGTCATTCTCGAGGTCGCCTGGCTCGACGCCCTCAAGATCACCCGCGGCGATCCGCGAGGCGTCCTCCAGCAGCATCTCGAGGTCCGCCTTGACCTCCGCGCTATCATCCCCGTCCTCACCGAAGGAGATGAACCCGTCGCTCGCCTGCTCTACTTTGATCGCCAGACTGTTCGCCAAGTTTTGTGTGACCACCGACATCACGGTCATCCACCAACGTAGGCTTGGCTTGTCCGCGCGAGGCACTTTTCCCAGGAGAGCGAGCGGCTCGACCAAGCTGTGATCGTAGGTGTATTTGCGCTGTTGGCGAGCGAGGCCAGTGCGGCGTTCATCGCTTTTGGGATCGAGCTGAGGGAGGATCACGACCATGACAACCTTTTCGGCAGCAGCGTAGCGCCACTTGTTTTCTACGGGTTTCGCGAGCCCGCCAAGTATGCCCGAATCGCGAAGGTCAGATCGACGCCAGATCGCCCGTAAACACTCACCATCGCCATTTTTGGCGATCTTTGCATCCCCGGAAAGGCTCGCATTGGGCGCTCAAGGTCTCTGACTTCAAGGAACTCCTGATCGTGAGCGGCCACGCCGACGTCAAGCCGGACAACCGCTCGGCGAACTTCCCCGGCGATCTGATCGGCCAGACGAAATTCGTGCTCGCACAGATCATGAAGAGCGTGGAAGCAGCCGGTTTTACGATTGACGACGCGATTCGCACGGAAATCACCGTCTCCAAAGAGGTCACCGATGAGGATCTGCCAGCGCTCTTCGATGTTTTGGCCCAGTTTGTCGGCCCGGCCGCCGTCAAACCGGCCGCGGGCACGATGCGATTCGTCGAGCGCCTCATCTCGCGAGAGTGCCTGGTCGAGATCGAACTGATGCTCGCGCGCTAATCGGCGACTTCGCGGTCACCATGCCAGCGCGCGTGGCTCCACCCGAGTAAAAGGAGACCTACAAACATTTTGGGACTCACCAACAGAGCAAAATCTTGGCTTTCAACCCTGTCCAGAGAAAAGACGCTTCCGACCGTAGAGGTTGAGAAAATACTCCTCGATGGTGGCCATACTCCCCACCAGGTATGGCTGGATTTTCATGAGAACTACGGGGGATATATAGAAGAGGTCGGCCCCGGAGACATCGCGATCTGGGGGCTCGCGCGAGGGGCAAATCCAGCGACTCCTCTCCTTTGGTTCAAGGCCGAGCAGGTCTATATCGAGCCCGCTAGAAAACGCTTCTCAGAGGCAATCCTCTGCGCAGACGCGCATCCGACCCATGGCTACGAGCTCGGGTCGGACGGTAGATTTTTCGGAATTGGCGGCCCCGCCGAGTCTTTTGTGATGAAGCTGGAGCGTCACGGCGTCCTCCACGACTTCCATTCTCGTGGCAAGGTTCGCCGCACCCTGCTCACTCACAAGAGCGACGAGCCCGAGCACGTCGCGTTGCTCAATGACATGGCCCCTTCTCTTGTGCATGAGGCTTCGGGGAGAGCAAAGAAGCTCTATCTAGAAGAACGACGGTTGCTCGAATTCTGCCCATTCATCAAACAACTGGTGATGTGGGAACAAGTGCCCTAAGCCGACAGCCGGTGTTGCGATATGTGTCGCTCTACGCCCTTGATTCCTGCCGGTGCGCACCCTTGCCGGAGGGCGAGACAACGCAGTTCTCGAGGACAAATAGGGCGATGGCCATCACCTCGAGATGAGCGTGGAACTGGGCCATGCGAAAGTAGCCCGCATTCGCACCCACCAGATCGATGAGTGCCCAAACTGCGACCCCGATCGAGAGCAGGGCAGCGACAACCAAGCCGACATCGCCAAGATCGACGCGAAGCCCTTCAACAGTTGCCCGGAAGGTCAAGGGAGTCGCTCGGTCGCGATCCTCGTCGGGTAGCAAGTGCAGCCAAAGCCCGTAGTGGATCGACTGGCTAAAGCAAAAAAGAAGCACCAGGCGCATGCCCCAGGCGGGATCGATATCCGCTGCGAGCCGCCACAGCTGCGCCTTTGGGCCCATCTCTGTGCTGAACCTACCCAGGCCACCGAGCGCCTGGGCGACATCCAGGGCGACGGGGCTGAGGAGAAAGCAAGTCGCGGCAACCAGAAGGACCAGTGGAATCATGTGAAGCTTGCCGACCCGTCGGCGCCAGATCCACCACAGAAGCAAGGGCGTGAAGTTGTGCAGGTGAGCGAAGGCGATGTTGCCGTAGCGTCCGAGCCCGTCGAGAAAAAATGCGAAGAGCACGATCACCGCAGCAACGACGAGGCGGCGGATGAGCCCGGCGCGGGCGAGTAGAGCCACGGCAGCAGTGCAGAGCAGACCCTCGACGAGCGGGCCACCGAGCGCCATCCACAGCAGCGTCAACCCTCCCAGGAGTGCCACCCTCGGTCGCTGATGATAGCCGCTGCGGACCACTAAATAGCGAATGTCGGCGACTACATGCGGTACGCCCCAGACCACGGGTCCGAGGAGGAGGAGCCAGAACGGCGCGACCAAAGAGCCGATCAACGCGGTCGTGACCATCACCGAGAAGATGACCGCGACCCGGAGTTCACGCTTGCGTACAAGCGCGCGACCAGGACGGCCAAGCGCGCTTAGCCAGCTACGGCGCAAACGATCAACCGCCGTGATCGCGGCAACCAAGGGCCTCGGCAGCGGAGAAAGTGTGCCCCCCGAAACCCCGCGGCCACCCGTCGTCGCAGACCAGGCCGAGTTCACCGCTCGGTACATGACCTGGACGGTATATTGACCCTTTGGCAAGGTTTGACAGCGATCGACACAGTGGGTGTGTCTCACAGTCTCCTGCATGTCGTGTAGACAATTGCACGGTCCATGCCAGGATTCTTGCACAGGTGAGCCCTCGGCGTCACGACCCCTTGTACGCGTCCAGCTCGTCACCTATCTCCACGACATTCCGTGTTACGATGGGCACACGAGCGTAGTGACGCCCTCGCGAGCGATGCCCGTAGCCTCGAGCTTGCACGACTCGCGGTGCGCAAATGACGCTTCTTCGTGACTGCATCGTGCCGAGGGCAGCACTCTCCTGAAATTGCAGTTATCACGCCTACAGTTAACACTGCGAGGGCGCACGCCAAGGGGCTCTGTTGTGGGGTAGGCATCGGCGCGACAGTGGCGGACCATCGACCCATGCCATCGACACAGCTCTTCACGCACCTCTTGGGGATGGAGAATGTCCGTGTACTCGGGTCCGAGTTTGACGATAAGTCTCTCATCCTCGACGTCCAACCTACCTTTACACATCACTACTGCGCGTACTGCGGACAGGAGGGCAAACTGTACGATCAGCACGAGCGTCGGTGGCTGCACGTCAATGTCGCCGGTGTGCGGTGCATGCTTAGATACCCACTCCGCCGGGTGCACTGTCCGTCATGCGGACTCAAAGTCGAGGCTGTGCCCTGGGCCCTGGTCGACTCCTGCTTCACCCACCCGCTAGAGGAACTCACCCTGATCATGGCGCAGCGAATCAGCAAGAGCGCGGCGGTCTTCTCGATGGGAATCGCGAGGAGCTCCGTCGGCCGGATCCTCGATCGCCTAGTCGGTCGTTACGACCAAGAACACGAGGCTAGCTTCGAGAACCTCCGCCGTATCCGCATCGACGCGCTCGGCTATCGCGGGGGCAAGCTCCACATTACAGTAGTCACAAATATCGACACAAATCGCCCGATCTGGGCCGGTGATCGACGGGGCTCAGAGACCCTCAAAAAATTCTTTCGGGAGATCGGGCACATTCGTGCCGCCGCCCTCGAGGTCATCGAGATCGACATGCTCGGCGAGTTTCGAGAGGCCCTCTTTGAGTGGGCACCGCGGGCCCATGTGACTTCAAATCGCTTCCACGCGCAGGCCCTGGTGCACGACGCGATCGAGCAGATGCGCCGCAGTGCCATGACCTTGGCCCCCGAGCGCAAACACGAAATTGTACTCGAAAATCTCAGCTACGCGGTCCGTTGCTCCCCATTTGAGCTGCAGCCCCGCGATCTCCGCGAACTCGATGCTGTCCAGACAATCAGCGCCCCTCTCTACCGCGCTTACCTGCTCAAAGATCGCCTGGCTGCGGTCTTTGACAACGCATCGACGGATGAGCGCCACGGCTTGCTGCTCGACTGGCTGTGCCGGGTCGAAGACGAAGACGAGTCGCTCGTGCGCGCCGCCAAGCCCCTCGATCGCGCCGCCAAGCCCCTCGTCCACGCCGCCAATACGCTCGCTAAGTACCTCGATACGATCACCACCGATGCCGACCCCCAACCGTCACCGGTGATCGTCCGAAAACGAAGGCGGCGGCGCCACGTTGTCCGCGACAACCCGTCTGGTGTATGGCTCGTCTAAACCGCAACAAGAAGACACAAGATGACCCCCCCAAAAAAAACAGCCGATGAGATTTCCCAAACACACAGGGGCTCCTGCCTCTGCGGCGCCGTAACGTTTGCGGTGGCCGGCGCTCTCCCTCCGCCGGACGCCTGCCATTGTTCCCAGTGTCGCAAGAGTTCAGGACACTATTGGGCATCCACCGACGTAGCCACCGAAGCCCTGGAGATCCAAGGCGCCGACAAGCTCACTTGGTTCCACTCCTCCGAACGAGTGCGACGCGGGTTTTGCTCGATCTGCGGCTCTCCGCTCTTCTGGGATCCGATCCATAAGCCGACAATCGCCATCGCCATGGGCGCGTTTGATCGACCCACAGGCACCCATCTCAGCATCCATATCCACGTGCACGACAGGGGCGACTACTACGAGATCCGTGACGGCCTCCCGCAAAACGAGCATTGATGCTCCGGCCGCTCTCGCTAGGGGTTGCTGAGGAGCACAGAGACCGTGCTCAGGGCACTGTTTGCGATCGCGATGTCGGCGACCTCATCGCCGTTAAAGTCACCTACTGACAATGAAACAGGCGATGAGCCCTCCGCCAACATCGTCGTCTCTGCGACCATAAATCCGCCGACTCCAGTACCGCGGAGCACGGCGACTGTGGCATCTCCGGCGTTCGCAACGACGATGTCGAGTTCGCCGTCGCCGGTCATATCGTGCAAGGCGATGTCGCTCGGCCCGAGACCGACGACAAACGGCACACCTGGCGAGAACATGCCCAGGCCGGTGCCGAGCATCACCACCACCGAGTCCGCCGACGGCACAGCGATCGCCAGATCGATCGTGCCATCGCCGTTGAGATCGCCGAGCGCGACCGCAGAGGGCGCAGCCTCGACAGCGATGCTGGTCGCCGCTCCAAAGCCCCCCTGGCCATTCCCGAGCAGCATACTCAGAGCGGCGACTCCGTTGGTCGCGACGATCACATCGAGATTTGAGTCGCCGTTGAAATCCGCAACACCGAGGTCCACCGGCGACGCGCCGACCGCGAACGAGGTCATCTCGAGGAAGCTAATACCGTCCCCGAGCAGCAGGCCGACGCTCTTGCTCGCGGCATTGGCTACCAGCAGATCGATGTGATCATCGCCGTCGATCATCGCCATCGCGAGCCCGCGCGGCTGCCCGCCGACCGTGACCACGACCTGCGAATCAAACTTGCCGTCGCCCTTGCCGGTAAAGATCGACACATTCCCATCGCTGCGATTTGCGGCGATGATGTCGATATTCGCATCACCATTGATCTCGGCGCTAGCCAAGGCACTCGGCGCCTTGCCGGCGATCAGAGCCGAGAGGTTACCGAAGGCATCATTGTCGTCGTAGACCCGAGTCGTCAGATTGTTCGACTGGCTATTCGCACAGACAACATCGTCGAAGCCGTCGCCGTTGATGTCCTGGGCGAGCACTGCCGCCGGACCTGAACCCATGCCAAGGGTCACAGGTGCGCCGAAGCAGAGCTCGTCCGGCACCGGAATACCATCGCCACAAAGGGGATCCGCGCCCGTCGTCGTGCCGCTGTCCGTATCTGTGTCTGTGTCCGTGTCCGTGTCGCTGTCCGTGCCGCTGTCCGTGTCGCTGTCCGTATCAGCCAAGAGCACACACACTGTGTCGATGCACTCGAGACCGGGGCTGCAAAGATCGCCCTCCATGCACGCGCAGCCCTCTTCACCCGGGACACAGTTATCGGTCGTCGTGCCCGTGCTGGTTGTCTCGGTCGTCGTCGACGTGCTGCTGCTCTCGGTAGCGCTCGAGCCTTCGCTCGTCGACATCGTCGCTGGTGCCGTGAACCCCCCGCTGTTGGACGTCACATCGCTCGCCGACCCGTCACTGCCGGCGGAGCAAGCTGCCAACGAGACGGCAGAGAGCAAGATCGTAATTCTAAGCGACATGGAGTCACGCTATGTCGCGAGGGATTTTTTCGTCAATGCGGCGAAGCGCGCGACCCAATCTATCCGCACAGGAAACGAGAGACGCGCGCTCGATCGCGAAGAAAAGGCGAAAAGGCGCGATTTTGGCCGGCTACAATCGACTACAGGCGACCACGAACGAGCACAGTCGACGCGCTCACACCGGCGACAGGGCGAAGGGGTGAGAGATGCTCATGCCGCGCTTGCGTGACAGTTTTACATGTCTATTTTAACATGAACAATTGGACATGTCTGAATAGCCAGACATCGAAGTCGATCCACGGGCCCGCCACCCTGCAGCTCACGCGCCTTCGCCCAACCAACTAAAAAGACCGAGGTCGATCCGCCCGCGTCGATTAAATTCGATGCCCTCCGCCCGCAGGAGTTGGCGCTGATGCTCGCCGGCGCCACCATGGGTCGAGAGGCTTATCTCACCCCGAGCGTTGACCACGCGCTGCCAAGGCACCGGGCTGCCGTCCGGCAGAGCGTGCAACGCATAGCCAACCTGCCGGGCCCGCCCGGGTAAGTCCGCGGCCATAGCGATCTGTCCGTAGGTCGCTACGGAGCCCCTAGGGATCCGCATGACCGCCGCGTAGATCGCGAGGTAGGCCGGCGACAGCGACGTTCCGGCGCTTCGCTCTGCGTGACCTCTGCCCTTGCTCGTCGCTGCTCTGCTCATCGCCGGCAGAGGCATACCACGCGCCCCTTCGGCTATCATCCACGCCCCTTGCCCCTGCCCCTCTCAAGCGACAGCCACGGCCTGCAGGTCCTGGCGATCAGCGTCGGCATCCTCCTCTTGGGCCCGTTGATCCACCGATTCGCGAAGCGCGAGCGGTTGACGATGGCAGCGCTCGACAGCTTTGTCCTGGTGGCTGTCGTCGGCCTGGTAGTCCTAGAGATCGCACCCGATGCCCTTGGCTCCGCTGGTGGCCTGGGCTTCCTCGCCCTCCTGCTCGGCATCGCTGCGCCGACGATCGCCGAGGGACCCCTGCGCCTGGCGACCCGCGGTACCCATCGGGCGGCCCTTTTTGTCGCCCTGCTCGGTATGGCCGCACACGCCTTCACCGACGGCCTCGCCCTCGGCGGCGCCCACCTCGGGGGCAGCCGCGGGCACGGTCTCGAGGTGGCGATCATCGCTCATCAGTTGCCCGTCGCGATCGCCATCTGGTGGCTCCTAAGTCCCTCCGCCGGCACGATCCGGGCGGCACTCGTGCTCGCCTCGATCGCGGCCGCGACGGTCGCCGGGTATACGCTCGCCGCGACCCGTCTGCCGCTCATCGATCCCCAATGGGTCGGGCTTTTTCAGGCCCTTATCGGCGGCCTCCTGCTCCACGTCGTCGCTCACCGGATCGAAGGCCACGAGACCGCAGAGCAACGACCCCGGACGCGCATCGCCGCCGGTCTCGGTGGCCTCGTCGGCCTCGGCCTGTTGACAGTACTCATCGCCGACAGCTCCCATGTGCACGCCCATGGCTCGGCGGTGGAGCCGAGCGTGGCGATGGTCGCGACCTTCCTAACGCTCGCCTTCGAAAGTGCCCCAGCACTCCTGCTCGCCTTTGTGCTCGCCGGGCTGGTGACCGTCTTCTTGCCGAGCGCCGGGGTCCGTTGGCTCGGCCGCGGCGGCCCTCTCAGCCGTGCGACCCGCGGCCTGCTCTTTGGTCTTCCGCTACCGCTGTGCTCCTGCGCGGTGGTGCCGGTCTACCGCGGTTTGATCACCCGCGGAGTGCCCACAGCCGCTGCGATGGCCTTCCTCGTCGCCACTCCCGAACTCGGCCTCGACGCGATCCTGCTCTCCCTGCCCCTGCTCGGCGGGCCAATGACCGTCGCCCGAGTCGCTGGAGCCGGGGCCGTCGCGTTGATCGTCGGCTGGTGGGTTGGAGGACTCGCAGAGGCCAGCAGTCGACGCAACGGACACGACGGACACGACGGACACGACGGACACGACGGACACGACGGACACGACGACGAGCAGACGAATGCCGACTCTGACTCCTGCTCAGGCCACTGCTCAGGTGCCCTCACAGAGCAAGCAGACGACAACACCGCGACACGCGAACCGCTCGCGAGCAGGCTCCGAGAGGGGCTCCACACTGGGCTCGTGACGATGGTCGACGATATCGGCCCGTGGATCCTTTTTGGCATCCTGCTCGCCGCGCTCGTCGCTCCGTGGATCGAGTCGAGCGCCTTCACGGAGTTACCAGGTGCACTGCAAGTCGGCCTCTTCGCCGTGCTCGGGATCCCGACCTACGTCTGCGCCTCCGGTGCCACGCCCTTGGTCGCGGTACTGCTTGCTGGTGGGCTCTCACCGGGCGCAGCGCTGGCCTTCTTGCTCACCGGGCCAGCGACCAACACGACAACTTTTGGCCTGCTCGCGCAGCTGCACAGCCGCCGAATCGCCATGATCTTCGCGCTGACGATCATCGCCATGGCGATCGCCCTGGGACTCGGCCTCAACCTGGTCCTGGGCGACTCCCCCCTGCTCGCGAACAGCCTCGACCACGAGCACTCGCCGAGCCTCCTACAAACGCTCTCCCTCATCGCCCTCGGCGGCCTGCTCCTGCTCTCATTCCTGCGCCAGGGTCCGCGCGGCTTCCTTGGCAAGCTCTGGGAGATCGGCGGCTGGGGTCGACACGATCATGATCACGATCACTAAGCCTACCTGACTATTAGGGCAGCTCAGATGGCTTCGACGCTGGCGATCTGCCGAAGTGCCTCTGCCATGTCGGGCTCTTTGCTCGCTGCGACCCAGGCCCAGCCCGGCTGACCGTAGTCGTAGTCGAGCCACCTCCGCGTGAACTCAGCGAGTTCTTCGGGCTCGACCGCCAACATCGCCTGGGCGTCGCGGGCGAGGGCTCCACTGATCTCTGCCTCGCTCACGCAGAGGTCGATCGACTCGCTCCAGAGCGCCGTCCAATCCTCCCCCGTAAGGCTCGCCTGGACCATCCTCGCGCCCAACCAAAGCTCTGCAGCCTGGGCCAAGCGGAGACGGGGTGCACGCGTGCGGATGAACTCGCGGGCCTCGTCGAGTTTCTTCACCAGGTGTGCCGCCCGCGGATCCTTGGGCAGGTTTTCCTCTTTGTCCTTGCTCTTGTCGCGGGCACGCTTGTTCTTGTCTGCGGCCTTGGTTTTCTTGCCCTCGCTGGCCTTGCGGCGACTGCGGATCGGCACCTTAACGACCCAAAGGCCGCGGTCACCAACGATCGTCAACCGGGCGTCGAATTCCTCTTGGAAGAGGCGCTGAGCGAGGCGAGCACGGGCCCGATCGGCGACCGTCGGCAGCGGTAGAATACGACCGAGCATCAGCAGTGCCCCTCCAGCTGTCCCAGGGGACAGTTGGATGAGGTGCAATGGCGCCGCCGGTGCACCGCGCAAGCGATAGGCACTGCTCACCGGGCCATCACCGCGCTGCTTACCCTTGCCTTTACCCGTTCGCGCGGGTCGCAGGCGATCGTGCGCCTTGCCCTTTGCCTTGCCAAAGCCACTGAGGATGCCACCTCGGGTCCACGCCTTCGCCAATCGAGTCACCGCCGACTCCTCGACGGGGCGACCCGCGTGCACCACAAGCATCGCCCGCCTGGGATCGAGTACCAAGCGCCAGGCATCGACCAGTGCTTCGATCTCGAGGGATGCGAGACCCTCTTTGCTCAGACGATCACGACCCCCATCACGGCCTTCCAGGAGCCCGACCAGGCTCGTCAGCACGAGCATCTCGGCGTCAACAGCCGGCAGCCCCCCAACCAGCGCTTCGCGTGCCCGGATAAGCAATGCCTCAGGTTTATCGAGCGCGAGCACCCGACTGAGCCCCGCGATGATCGCCACCGTCTTGCTGTCGAGACCGTGAACCGCGACCTCAAAACGATCGACCCGCGATACCAGCTCAACACTCGACCCGTAACGCTGGGTAAATCGGCGCAGCTCCAGTGCCAGCGCCTCGGCGACCACTGCTGCAGCCCCGGGAGCGAGTTCATCGTCGAGGCCGTGGGTCGGCAAGAGCACCCTAAGATGCAGCGCTGGCGAATCCTCCTCGGCGAGCCAGTGCACGAGCAAATCATTGCCGAGAACGACCCGCTTCGCCGGTGGCCAGGGCGGAGCCAAGGCGCTGATCGCCTCGGTCTCGGGCGGCATGCCGTCCTCGTCGACAAGCTCTACATTAGGCATGTCGCGGCGCTTGCACGCCATTGTCGGCAGGCCTAGGGCGGCCCCCCCAGCGAAAACCATGAGCGCTCTGCGGCTGATCACGAATCGCCTCCACCGTTGGGCACGGGCTTGGATGTGCCCTTTTTGGGTGCGATCGGCTTGCCCTTTTTCGCGGGCTTTTTGGGGCGAACAAGTACGACCGCATCGCCCAGGTGCAGCATTGCGGGAAAGACCTCGGCGAGCGTATCGACCTCGGCAAGCGCAGCCGCGCCGCTCAGCGCATCGATGCCCAATACCTGCGACCGCTCACCGACACCGGTGTCCGCAGAGATCGCGAGCTGACGCGCGAGTCCGAGGGGATGATGGGCGGCAAAGCTCAACTCTCGCGCCAAGCCCTTCGCCTGCGAACGCAGCTGATTCCGACCGCGCCCGATGGCCAATCGCGCGATACGCTCACGAAGCGCCGCTAGCGGCTCCGGCGTGCCGACCACTTGAACCAAAACAGACGTGCGCCGCGGATCGCTGTCGATCACACACTTCACCCGTAGACCCTTGGGATCCGACCGGGTGCGGCGCTGCCGGTTTAGGGTCCGGCAAACCGCGGTCGCCCAGGCATTGGCGGCCGGATCCCCTGGCACCGACCAAGCGTAGATCGGTACCTTGTGCGGACCCACGGGTATGACCTCTGGGTCAGGTTCGGTGACAGGCGTGCCCTCGACAACAGGAGTGTCCCCCACTGCGGGTGTGCCACTCGCGGCAGGTGCTTCGCTGTCAGCAACCGGCGGCTGAGATTGAGGTGCCCCTGACGCGCTGCCAGAGGGAGCCGTCGCGGCACCGCCGACAGGCACTGCGCCGGGCTCTGTGCCGACCGCGGGCGGTTGCTCGGGTACCTTGGCACTCGCTTTGGCAGCAGCGTCCGCGGCCGCCTGCTCAGGACTTCGACGTGCCCCGGGCAGACGCCGTCCGACCTTTCGCTGCGCCCGCGGAAGATCGGCGAAGAGCGGCTCGATCATCGCCACTACCTCGCGCGGCTCATTTGGAGCGACCACCACGAGCGTCGCTTGTGCGTAGGTAAAACGGGTTCGGAGCTGAGCCGCAAGCGCGGCCCCGGTGATCGATGCGAGCTCAGCCCCCGGACGGCGCCCGTCGTGGGCCAGCCCGGGCACCCCATGCACGACCGCCAGAGCCGCGGGAGACAGGATCCCGGGGCGTCGCGGGTCGCTCTTGGCCCAGCCGATTGTTTTTTTCCAGAGCGCCTTGCTGACCGTCGGAGCGCGCAGTCGCTGCGATTCGATCCACAGCACCTCCTCCAATCGCGACGCCGGCAAGACGCTCTCAAAGCGGATCTGTGCGAGACCCATCGCCAGGCTCGAGACGCCACCGCCCGCATGCACAGTGTCGATCGATTCGCCTGGCCTGAGTTCGCGGTTGCCGTGCAGGAGGTGGTACGCGAGCGCATGCACCAGCCCGGGGTACTCTTCGGGATCATCCTCGGGACCACTCTCTAAGGCGAGAACAACGGCCGCCACCGGCAACGTACGATCACGGGCAACCACAAGCCGAAGACCACAGCCGAGCACAACCTCCAGGGCCTGATCGGCGGCGACGGAGGTCCTCTCGGATAACGCGCTCTCGGGCCCCTGCGCCCCATCCGTGGCTGATGAAGCCGTCGACGGTCCCGCTTGAGCAGGCGCTGTCACGACCTTGTTGCCCGCGTCGTCGCCCGCCTCATGGGCCCCACTCGGCTCCAGAGATCCAAGCACCGCCGACCCGAGCCCGAGCCCAAGCGCCAGCGACAGAGTGAGTCCAGCGAACATTGCAGTGGAGCCTAGCAGACCGAACCCGAGCGCTTTCCCCAGGTCGCAGATGCGGCCTAGAGAGAGCCGCCCTTAGCGGGCTTTAAAGAGGCTGCGACCGGGATAGTGGGCGTCGTCACCGAGTTCCTCGGCGATCCGCAGGAGCTGGTTGTATTTCTCGACCCGATCGGAGCGAGACGCCGATCCGGTCTTGATCTGCCCCGCCTCACAACCCACAGCGAGATCGGCGATAAAGGTGTCCCCGGTCTCGCCGCTGCGGTGGGAGATCACGCAGCGATAGGCACTGCGATGGGCAAGCCTGACCGCCTCTAAGGTCTCGGTAAGGGTGCCGATTTGGTTGACCTTGACCAGGAGCGCGTTCGCGACCCCCTGCTCGATGCCCCGGCGCAAACGCTGAATGTTGGTCACGAAGAGATCGTCGCCGACGAGCTGCACCCGCTCGCCGATGCGATCGGTGAGGGTGCTCCAGCCGTCCCAGTCGTTCTCGTCCATGCCGTCTTCGATCGAGACCAGCGGAAAACGCCCCGCTAGATCGGCGTAGAGATCGACGAGCGCGCCCGAGTCGAGGCGACCACCGCCCTCGCCGGCGAGCACGTACACGCCCGCCTCCCGATCAAAAAACTCCGAGGCGGCGACGTCGAGCGCGAGGCTTATCTGCTCACCTGGGCGGTAGCCCGCGGCCTCGATCGCCTGAGTCAGGGTGCCGAGCGCCTCGGTGTTGCTCGCCATGTCCGGGGCAAAACCACCTTCGTCACCGACCGCGGTCGACTTGCCCTGCTTTGAGAGGATTTTTTTCAGCGTATGAAAAACCTCGACGCCGGCCCGCAACGCCTCGGGAAAGCTGTCAAATCCGTGCGGCACGATCATCGACTCTTGAAAGTCGAGGTTGTTGTCCGCGTGGGCGCCACCGTTGATCACGTTCATGAGAGGCACCGGCAGGGTGCGACTCAGGGGACCGCCGAGGTAGCGATAGAGGGGCAGACCAACGTCGTAGGAGGCCGCACGTGCGGCTGCCAGTGAGACCCCGAGGATCGCGTTGGCGCCGAGATTGGCCTTGTTCGGCGAACCATCCGCGTCAATGAGCGCGCGGTCGAGCGCCACCTGATCGCCAGCGTCGAGCCCCTCTACGGCCTCCGCCAAATACCTATTGACGTTGCCGACTGCGTCCAACACTCCCTTGCCACCGAAGCGCTCGGCGTCGCCGTCACGGAGTTCGTGCGCCTCGTGTTCGCCGGTGCTCGCCCCCGAAGGCACAGCCGCCCGACCGACGCTGCCGTACTCAGTGTGGACCTCGACCTCGACGGTCGGATTGCCCCTCGAATCTAGGATCTCGCGCGCGTGGACATGGACAATGGTGCTCATCAGCCGCGAGGGTAGCCAAAGGCCTATCGGCGGACAATAGAGGTGCTGCATGCGCGTTTTCGTCCATTTGTCTATCTAGTGCTCGATCGCCCTCACAACATTCTCGATCCCCTGATTCTCGCAGGTGACCGCCGTGAGCTTGCGACCGTCGCCCGCCGAGCCCCCACCCAGAGCCGCAGCATTGACGTGACCCCGCTCGCCAGCCGTTGACCGCACTCATCGGCGCTCGTTAGTGTCCGCGGGTCATGCGAAGGATCGTCCTCGGTGTGCTCGGCCTCGGCAATGTCGGCGCCGGCTGCCTCCGCCTCCTCGCTGACAATCGGCCCGCGATCGAAGCGCGCCTCGGCGCCAGCGTCGAGGTCAAGCGTGTGCTCGTCCGCGACCCCGCGCGCGAACGCGATGTCGCCGTACAACCTGGCCTTTTAACCACGGACGCCGCGGCGATCCTCAACGACCCAGAGATCGACGTGATCGTCGAGCTGATCGGTGGCGTCGAGCCGGCACGTACCTACATCCTCGCCGCGCTTAGGGCCGGCAAACATGTGGTCAGCGCCAACAAGGCGGTGCTGGCCGAGCGCGGCGCAGAGATCTTCGCAACCGCCAAAGCGAAGGGCCTCGGGGTCTTCTTTGAGGGCGCCGTCGCCGGTGGCATCCCCCTTCTGCGATCGCTGCGCGAGGGCCTCGCCTCCGATCGCATCGACCGCGTCTGCGGCATCCTCAACGGCACATCCAACTTCATCCTCGACGCCATGGGCCGCCGGGGCTTGACCTACGCCGATGCACTAAAAATGGCCCAAGAGGCAGGTTTTGCCGAGGCCGATCCGAGCCTCGACGTCAGCGGTGGCGACGCAGCCCACAAGCTCACGCTCTTAGCCCAGGTCGCCTTCGGATGGCGCATCGATCCCCGCAACATCCCGACCGAGGGCATCGAGTCGATCACCGCTCTCGACATGCGCGCCGCCGCCGACCTCGGCTATGTGATCAAGAGCCTCGCGATCGCCGAGCGCACAGGTGACATCGATGCACCCAACAACAACACTGGTCCCCAGCTGCAGGTCCGAGTGCAGCCGACACTGGTCCCCAAAGATCACGTGCTCGCCGGGGTGCACGGCCCTTACAACGCCTGCCTGGTCCGCTCGCAGGGCCTCGGACGCAGCCTCTACTACGGACGCGGCGCCGGCATGATGCCGACCGGCGTAGCTGTTCTCTCGGACATCATCGAGGTCGCCCGCCTGCTGCTCACGCGACTAAAGGGCAGCCCGCTGTCGGTCGTCGCGATCCAAAGTTCACCGGCGACCGCGGCCAGCCTGGACAACCTCGAGCACGAGAACTACCTCCGCATCGATGCCCCCAACCGGCCGGGTGTGCTTGGGCGGATCACCACCTGCCTCGGTGCCCACGGGGTGAGCATCAAATACATGCATCAAGACGGGGCCCCGGGCTGCGATCACGTGCCGCTGATCATGCTCACCGAGCCCGCCCGCGAAGCCGCCACGCTTGCTGCCCTCGCCGAGCTCCGAGCTTCTCCCGACCTGCCCCACGCGCCCCACCGCCTGCGGATCCTCAGCGACACCGAGGACGACACATGAGCAACAAGGGCAAGAGCCGGCATCTACACGTGCCCGAGATCCTGCCGGAGGTCGCCCGTGTGCGGGTGCTCTACGCCGATACCGACGCGATGGGTGTTGTCTACCACGGCTCGTATATCCGCTATTTAGAGCATGCGCGCATCGAGTACCTGCGGGCCCGCGACACCATTTACGCCGAGGTCGAGGCCGCCGGATTCGCGGTGCCCGTCACCGAATTAAGCGTTCGATACACCGGCCCCGCGCGCTTCGACGACATGCTGACCCTGCGCGCCGGCCTTGTCCTGCAAAGCCGCGCCCGCCTCCTCTTTGCCTATCGATTCAGCGTCGAAGTCGGCGACCGGCCAGGCCTCGAAAAGAGCCTGCCCGTGCTGCTCGCGACCACTGCCCATTGCTGCCTAAACCCTCGCACAGGCCGTCCTGTGCCCTTTCCCCCGGACCTCTACCAGCGCCTCACAGAGGCCAGGCTCGGCGATCCAAGCGAGCCGGTGAAGCCCGCAGCACCGCCCAGATCCGACCGGCCCTTAAACCATAGCTAGCCGCACCAGCCAGGAGACAGACCATGAACCGCACCCTCGTACTCGAATACGCACGCGTCACCGAAGCCGCAGCGATCGCCGCCTCCTCGATGATCGGCCGCGGTGATGGCGAAGGTGCCGACCAGCGCGCAGTCACGGCCATGCGCGAGGCCTTTGAGCGGGTCAACGCCCGCGGCACCATTGTCATCGGCGAAGGTGAGCGCGACGAAGCGCCGATGCTCTACATCGGCGAAAAAGTGGGCCCCCACGACCCCGAGCTGCCCGAGGTCGACATCGCTGTCGACCCCCTCGAGGGCACAAACCTCTGCTCCTCCGGCGGCCCCGGGGCGATGGCCGTGCTCGCCGTCGCCAACAAGGGTGACCTCCTCCACGCCCCCGACACCTATATGTATAAGATCGCGACCGGGCCCGAGGGCAAGGGCGTGGTCCACCTAGAGATGTCACCGACCGAGAACCTGCGGGCTCTCGCTGCTGCCAAAGGGCGTCGCACTGACGAGATGACGGTCGTCGTTCTCGACCGCCCAAGGCACCAACAAATCGTCCAGGATCTCCGCGATGCCGGCGCCCGGATCATGCTGGTCTCCGACGGAGATGTCGCCCCCGCCGTCGCCACCTGCATCCCCAAGAGCGGCATCGATATGGTCGTAGGAA
>Ga0256845_1001372_pt1 | contig 19705 bp, 22 predicted proteins | sample RiftiametaG_FD_189101 | JGI IMG/M metagenome (GOLD analysis project Ga0256845, IMG submission 189101) | Tube worm associated microbial communities from hydrothermal vent at the East Pacific Rise, Pacific Ocean - Riftia | ecosystem: Host-associated > Annelida > Integument > Unclassified ...
AATGGTAATGAAACAATAGAATACGAAATCCCTGGAAATTGTGGTTCTGACTGGGAGATAACAGGATATATATTATCAAAATTATCATATTGTCTTTCAGGATATCAGATCGGGCAAAGTGAGGCTTGGATATGCTTTTGCAGCGCATCTGTTTCAAGTGAAACCCTAAGCTGCAAAAGCATATCCAAGCCTCACTTCTTCCATTTATTTCCTCGTATAATAACCAGATATACAAAATTGTATATAGATATTTTAACTATATTACACTATTACACCTGTTAACCTTAAAAATAATTTTTAACCGAGAATTGCTGTAATATTATTGACTATAAAATTATTAATTCGTATTATAGATATTTTTCACAATATTAAATTTAAGGAGAATTAACATGAAGTATCTAAAACATCTGGCAGTGATCTTCTGTTGCCTGTTATTATTTGCAGGAACTGGCATTGCAGGCAAAAACAAACTAAAAGCAGGTTTTATTTATGTTGGACCTGTTGGTGACTATGGATGGACAAACGCCCATGATCAGGGACGAAGATTTGCAGAAAAACAGCTTCCATGGCTTGAAACTGTTATTGTGGAATCAGTTGCTGAATCTGATAGTGCAAGAATCATTGACAGACTGATACTGCAGCAAAAATGTGATGTTGTATTTACAACAAGTTTTGGATATATGGATGCAACTGTGGCAGCAGGGGCAAAATATCCCAATAAAAAATTCATGCATTGTTCAGGATTTAAACGCTCAAAAAATGTCGGCACCTATTTTGGTGATCTTTACCAGATGTATTATCTTAATGGTATTATGGCAGGGGCTCTTACAAAAACCAATAAAATAGGTTATGTTGCTGCATTTCCTATTCCAGAACTTGTACGTCATATCAATGCCTATGCCCTTGGCTTAAAAGCTGTTAACCCTAAAGCTGAAGTCCATGTAAGATGGACCTATGCATGGTATGGTCCTGATAAAGCCAAAGAGGCAGCAGAAGCTCTTATAGCAGAAGGCTGTGACGCCCTTGCGTTTACCGAAGATACTCCTGCTGTTATTGAAGTTGGACAGGAACATAGTAAAAAAGGTCAGCAAATCTATACTTTCAGCCATTACAGCCCAATGCAGCCATATGGTGTTGATTCTGTTGTCTCGGGTCAGTTGATGGACTGGGGTAAAATGTATGTTAAAATTCTTCAAAGCATAAAAGATAATACATGGACTAATAAAGACATCTGGTGGCTTGCAAAAGAAAAAGCTGCAATGCTTGGAGGCACTCCTAAAGAAATTATCAACGCCAAATTTGTAGGTGCTCTAAAAAAAGCCATGGTCACATCCAAAGATTTCGGAAAAATATCTGCTTATGATCTTGTTATCAAGAGATATGCCCAGATGCAAAAAGGTATAGATGAGTTTGACCCCTATGAAGGTCCAATCAAGGATAACACAGGCAAGCTCAGAGTCAAAAAAGGAACACGAGCCACAAAAGGTGAACTATTATCTATAAACTATTATGTTGATAATGTTGTTGGTTCCATTCCAAAATAAGACTATCTGTTTTTTTAAATCAGCCAGACACTTTTTCACCATGGAAAATAAAAAAAGTGTCTGGCAATTTCTTTTAAGCAAAAACAATCAGGAACACCATGAGAAAAATTAAAAACCTTGAAATGAAAAATATCTCAAAATCATTTCAAGGGGTATTTGCCAATAAAAATTTAAACCTTAAGATTAAATCAGGAGAAATATTAGGTCTGCTGGGGGAAAATGGTGCTGGCAAAACAACTCTTATGAACATCCTGTATGGTCTTTACCAGCCGGATTCAGGTGAGATCAGAATCAACAATAAAAAGATTAAAATAAATTCTCCCCGTGCATCGATTGAACATGGGATAGGCATGGTACATCAGCATTTCATGCTGATACAAAACCATTCTGTAATAGAAAATATAGCATTGGGATATAAAGACACACCTTTCTTTTTCCCTAAACTAAAAATCAAAAACACCCTGGTAGAATTTTCCAAAAAATATAATTTCCCTATCAACCTTTCAAAAAAAGTCTGGCAATTGTCAGCAGGGGAACAGCAGAGAATTGAAATTATTATGGCCCTTTTAAACGGGGCAGACCTTCTTATTCTTGATGAACCGACTTCAGTCCTGACACCGGGAGAAGCAAAAGAGCTGTTTTCAATTCTCAATAAAATGAAAAAACAAGGACATATGGTTATTTTCATCTCCCACAAATTAGATGAAATAATTAAATTATGTGACAGAGTTATAGTATTGCGTAAAGGTGAAATAATCGGAGAAACTGAAACCCTGGCAACAGACAAAAAAAGCCTTGCCAGAATGATGGTAGGTAAAGACGTTATTTTCAATATTAAAAAAGACAAAATAAAAACAGGCAAGACTGTTCTTAATGTTAATAAAATTAATGTTTTTGATGATAAAGGTCTTCTATCATTAAAAAATATATCTTTTAAAATACATGAAAATGAAATTCTTGGCATCGCAGGGGTTGCAGGCAACGGGCAAAAAGAATTGGCCGAAGCAATAACAGGAATCAGGAAAATTGCTTCTGGTTATGTAACCATTAAAGACAAAAATATAACAAATATCTCCCCAAGAAAAATATTTGACAGCGGAGTATCCCATGTCCCTGAAGAAAGGATAAAGTTTGGAATTGCTCCCGGGCTTTTTCTGTATGACAATGCAATACTTAAACAACACCATCTTAAAAAATACTCTAACAAATCTTTTCTGCAATATGATAAAATAAAAAAACATACAAAAAACTTAATAAAAGCATTTAATGTCTCAGCTCCATCAATCAATACTGAGATCAGAAACCTTTCAGGAGGAAATATACAAAAACTTATTTTAGGGCGTGAAATCAGCGAAGAGCCCTCCTTACTGGTTGCTTCTCACCCTACGTACGGACTTGATATCGGAGCAACCCAATATTTAAGAGAACAACTCTTAGAAAGACGAAAACTTGGTGGTGCTGTTCTTTTATTTTCAGAAGATTTAAATGAAATCTTTGAATTATGTGATAAGATTGCAGTCATTTTTGAAGGAGAATTTACAGGATTTCTTGATGCAAATGATAAAAGGCTTAGAGATATAGGTTTAATGATGGCAGGATCAGTTAAATATGTATAAAATCAAAATCAATAATAGGGAAAATATCACAAAGACGCGATCTTTTATCACTAATATATTCTCCCTTGGAGCAGGTCTTATTGCCATTGGTATGCTTTTTTTTATCTGTAAAGTAAATCCTTTTTTTGCCATCTCGGAAATCTTTACAAACTCCTTTGGAACAATGTATGGCATAAAAGAAACCATTACCAAGGCAATCCCCTTGGTATTAATTGCTACCGGCTTAACTTTTGCGTTCAGGGCAAAATTCTGGAATATTGGAGCAGAAGGTCAACTACTCATGGGAGCTTTATTTGGAACCTGGGTCGGTCTCAATTTCGGGAATGCCTTACCCGGATTTATTATTATCCCAACAATGTTTATTGCAGGTTTTATAGGAGGCGCATTCTGCGGTATAATACCTGCAATATTAAAAATAAAATATTCAATAAATGAAGTTATATCCACATTAATGTTAAATTATATTTGTGCTGAATTTATAACTCTGCTTATTGTGGGTCCTTGGAAAGGTGCCATGCGTTTTGGTTTTCCAGGAACAGACAATCTTCCTGAATCCGCTGTTTTATCTGTTATTCCAGGATCAAGAATACATTATGCTACATTAATAATTACAATTATTATTGCAATAATTCTATGTGTTATAGTTTATAAAACTAAATTTGGATATGAAGTAAGAGTCGTGGGTGAAAACCCTGATGCAGGCAGATACGCAGGAATCAATTTTTTTAAAACCACTATTCTTGTAATGGCTATAAGTGGTGGGGCAGCAGGACTTGCAGGTGTGGGAGAGATAGCCGGGATTCACCATTATCTTGGTTATCCTGCATCCATATCATCGGGCTATGGTTTTACTGCAATAATTGTTGCCTGGCTTGCAAAATTAAACCCATTATATACTATAATCTCAGGCATTTTTTTTGCCGGCATTCTTGTGGGTGGTGATGCAATACAAATTTCCCTGGGTCTTCCGGCAGCTACTGTACAAATAGTCAATGGGACATTGCTTGTTTTTCTCATCATGGGAGATTTCTTTTTACAAAATACAATACGAATTCAAAGGGTTCAATAAATGGAAGATATAATAATTTCCGTACTTCAACGCACCATGATTGCAGGCACACCTTTGCTTTTTGCAACTGTAGGAGAAATAATATGCGAGCGCTCAGGAATCCTCAACTTAGGAGTTGAAGGTGTTATGTCTGTTGGAGCTGTTGTTGCTTTTATTGTAACTTTTCTCACAGGACACCCATGGTTAGGGGTTGTAGCAGCAATCATAGCAGGTATGATAATTTCCCTTATACATGGTTTTGCTTCAATTACTTTGCAGGCTAACCAGGTGGTATCAGGACTTGCTCTTACAATGTTGGGATTAGGACTTTCAGGTATGCTTGGGAAACCTTATATCGGCAAACCGCTTATAATTAAAATGGACTCTTTTGCTATTCCCTTTCTTTCAGATATTCCCTATCTCGGAAAAATATTTTTTGACCAGACCCCCTTTTTCTATCTTGCTATTTTCCTAGCATTAATTGCATGGTTTTTTCTTGAACGCACACGGTTTGGTATAAAAATACGTTCAGCCGGTGAAAACCCTACGGCAACTGAAACCCATGGGGTTAATATTTCTTTGATAAGATATATCTGCGTGATTATTGGTGGAGGGTTTTCCGCCCTTGCAGGTGCCCATCTTTCGATTTCTTACAGCAAATCATGGATTGAAGGGATGACTGCTGGCCGCGGATGGATTGCAATTGCCCTTACCATATTTGCACTCTGGAATCCTGGTAAAGCAATTTTTGCGTCTTTTCTTTTTGGTGGTATTTTTGTACTTCAGTATTTATTGCAGCCCCTTGGGATTTCTCCTAATTTTCTTGCCATGCTCCCTTATATAACAACTCTTTTAGTATTACTAATAATCAGTTTTAAGGACCCAAGAAGGCTTAATGCTCCTGCAAAACTCGGTGAACCATATAAAAGAGGTGAACGATAAATACAAAATGATAAAAACAGAAAAAAAAATTATCATCTTTTTATGCCTTATTTATATATTTTCCTTTTGTTTTCCATCTAATTTACTATCTCTTACTATTGGTGAAGAAAAAAAACTTGCAAAAGATTATATGGGAAAAATAAAAAAATCAGGACTGATTGTTAAAGATCCCATTATATCAAGCCTTGTTAAAAATGTAGGAAAAGAAATAGCAGGGGTCTTACCTCCACAGCCCTTTAAATTCTCTTATTATGTTTTTAATGCTGACAGCTTTAACGCTTTTGCCACACCAGGAGCAAATATATTTATTAATCAAGGGCTTATTGCAGGTCTTGATAATGTGGATGAGCTTGCAGGAATAATTGCCCATGAGACTGCCCATGCAGCTAGCAGACATGTTGCCCAGTTAATTGATAAAAGTAAAATAGTAAACCTTGCAAGCCTTGCCGGTGTACTAGCCGGCATTTTAATAGGGAGTAAAGGCAATAGTGAACTGAGCCAGGGCCTTTCAATGGGTTCACTTGCTGCCGGACAAAGTGCTATGCTGACCTATTCCAGGGCACACGAGACTGAAGCTGATCAAAAAGGATTTAATTATCTGACAAAGACAAGTTTTGCTCCTGAAGGACTCCTGAATGGTCTGAAAAAAATTAAAGCGGCTGATTTCTATGGTACTGAAGATATCCCTGACTATTTCAAAACACACCCCGGTACAACAAAGCGAATCAAAGCTCTGGAAAATATGCTCGCGCGCTATGGGCAGAGGAAAAAATCAAATAAAATAAAAAAAACAAAAAAGGACTATAATTTTAATTTTATTAAATACCGTATTATTGGACTTTATCAAATCAATATCAAAGCTGAAAAAATATTTAAAAAACTTTTAAAAAACAACCCTGAAAACCCAGCCTGCAATTATGGCTATGGTCTTTTACTTACAAGACAATTAAAATTAGATAAAGCAAAAAAATATTTTAAAAAAGCCCTTTCTGCCAGACCTTTCAGCCCTCTGATATTATTAGAATTAAGTAATATTTATCTGCAAAATGAAAACTTTTCCAAGGCTAGAGATATTTTAATCGATATTAAAGATGACCCTGTTGTCAGCATGCCTGCTGCTTATTTACTGGGTCAGGTACAGATAGCACTGAACAAACCTGTTAAGGCAAAAGCAAATTTTGAAAAAATAATAAATCAGCCTTTAATCCCTTATCCAAAAGCTTATTACTATATAGCAAAAATTTACAGCCAAAATCATGACCTGGGACTTACCCATTACTATCTGGGCTATTATTACTTTAATATCAAAAACAAAAAAAATGCTATAATGCATTTTGAAAAAGCATTAGAATCACTAATAAACAAGAAGAAAATTGAAAAAATAAATTCTATCTTAAAAGAGCTGAAAAAGCATTAAGATATTGACTTATTCAGGAATTTTTAAATTTTAATACCCTGTTATAAACTTTTTTCCTGGGCAAAGAATACTTTGCAGCAATTTTTTTTGCAATATCTGAGGTACCAAGCCCTGATTCATGACTCCTGTCCAATTCCAGCTCAATTTCACTATCAAGCTCATTATCATTTACTATAAATTCAGTTTTGATCCCTTGAATGTATAAAGAGCATTCGCCTTTGACCTGATTTTTGCATTTTAATTTATGGAGAATTAGACTAAGGTCACCTCGAATATATTCCTCATACAATTTCGTAATCTCCCTTGCAACCATGGCAGGTCTATTGCCAAAAACCTCAATTGAGTCCTCGATAAGTTTAATTATTCTTTTGGGAGATTCATAGAAAATAAGAGTTGATTTCTCATTAACTAACCCAGTAAGTACAGCTATTCTTTTGCCCTTTTTTTTAGGTAAAAAACCTTTAAAGATAAATGAATCTGTAGGCAATCCTGCCACGCTTAATCCTGCAATAGCTGCGCTGCATCCCGGGATTGGAATCACTTCAATATTTTCCTTGATCAAAGTCCTTGCAATTTTAAAACCAGGATCTGAAATTAGCGGGGTTCCGGCATCAGAAACAAGGGCAATATTCTTACCACGGTCAAGTTCCATAAGGAATTCTATAGCTCTTTTTTCTTCATTTTGCTCGTTACAGGAAACGCATCTGTTTTCAATATTAAAATGATTAAGAAGTTTTAAAGTATGCCTGGTATCTTCAGCCGCTATAAAATCAACTTCCTTTAGGATTCTCACAGCTCTGTAGGTTATGTCTTCAAGATTACCAATAGGTGTTGCCACGACATAAAAAACACCCTTTTTCAGGCCTGAATCTGATTTTACAATCTCTCTCATTTTAAGAAACCTGGAACGCATTTCTTATTAAATTAAATTTATAAGCCGTATCTTTCTCATAGACTTCAACCACATCAAATCTAAGTCTCATATTATCTAAATTATTCTCTCTGATATAATATAATGCAGCAAAAATAATTTTTTTTTGCTTTGTGTAATTAACTGCTTCTGCAGGCAGTCCCCGCATTAAAGATTTTCTGGTCTTTACTTCGATAAAAGCGATTGTGTCTTTATCCTTTGCAATAATATCAATTTCAGCATTCCTTATTCTATAATTTCTATCCAGGATTATAAATTGTTTATTCTTAAGATAAATTACAGCGGCATCTTCACCAAGGCTGCCTGTTATCTGTGCTTTACTCGGCACCAATAACCTCTTTGACACCTTTAAAAGTTTTTCTATGAATTGGAGTTATTCCGTGGTCAAGAATAGCCTGTTTATGGGCTTTTGTAGGGTATCCCTTATGCCGGGCAAAGCCATATTCAGGATAGATCCGATCAAATTTCATCATAAGCCGATCCCGTTCTACTTTAGCAATTATTGATGCTGCTGCAATGGAAATGCTTTTTGAGTCGCCCTTTATTATTGCCTGCTGGGGAATATCAATATTAATTCCAAATTTTCCATCAATCAATAAAAAATCAGGTGTGGTCAATAAATTTATAACTGATCTTTTCATTGAATTTAAGGATGCCTGAAGAATATTAATTCTATCAATTTCACCAATATCAGCAATGCCTATTGCTACAAATAATGCATGCTCATTTATTCTTGAATATAATAAATCACGCTTTTTAGGAGAGAGTTTCTTGGAATCTGTTATATCAGGATCTGAATAATCTTTCGGTAAAATAACAGATGCAGATACAACAGGGCCGGCAAGTGGTCCTCTGCCGGCCTCATCAATCCCTGCTATTATTTTATACCCATTTTTATAAGCTTCATGTTCAAACTGCCTCATGGGTTAAATCTCTTAAATTAAGACGGGCGTTTTTCTTGAATTCTTGCAGATTTACCACGTCTATCTCTTAAATAATAAAGTTTTGCTCTTCTGACTCGACCTCTTGTAATAACTTCAATTTTATCAATAGAAGGTGAATAAAGTGGAAAAGTCCTTTCCACGCCAATACCACCTGAAATTTTTCTTACAATAAAACGAGCTTTATTCATTCCTTTGGTTTTCTTAATTACAACACCAGGGAAAACCTGAATACGTTCTTTTTCACCTTCACGTATTTTAACATGCACTTTAACTGAATCCCCAGGTCCAAAATCAGGAATATCAGTACGCATTTGTTCTCTTTCTATTTGCTCAATAATGTTTGACATCTTTTCCTCCTAATATTTTACAAAAACTCAAACTCAAAATTAATTAAAAATCCTATCTAAATATATCGAAACAGCAGATCTCACTGAAAGATGGTTAAAGTCACCCTTCCCTTTTATAGGTTCCAATATTGTATCACAATTATCAATAAATCCTTGTGAAAGCCCCCATGCTGTACCAAAAGCCAGAATATGAGGGTTCTCTTTATTTAATTGTCCTTTAAACTCTAAAATTGAAACAGAATCACCATATTCTTTTGCACTTGTTCCAATAGTAACCAGGGGACTTTTATTCTCCTGTTTAATGTCAGCACAAGCATCTTCAAAGCTTGATGCCACCCTTATCAATTCAAGAGCATCCTTACGTCCAGGGTTTATTACTCCGCCAATTCCCTTGGTCCAATGTTCTATGATCTTATGGGTCAAAGCCTGCTGATCTTCAAATGGTGTTACAACATAAAATCCTTTAACTCCAAAAGTCATTGAAGCTCTTGCAATATCATGTAAATCAATGGTTGTAAGAGCAGAGCCAATAGCTTTCCCATTCCTGTTAACAACCGGAGAATGTACCAGAGCAAGATAGAGATTCTTTATCAAATCAGTTCCCAACCAGTTTTTTTAATTCCCGGCGCAAGTCTTTTAAAATTTCTTTTTCCTGCTCATCTGGAGCTTTTGTTAAAAAAAGATCCGGTCGTTTTATAAAAGTTGTCATCACAGAGGAACGGGTTCTCCATTCTTCAATCTTTTTATGATTACCTGATAAAAGCACTTCAGGCACTGCATCATCCCCGAATTTAAAGGGTCTTGTGTATTGTTCATGCTCAAGTCTGTCACTGGTAAATGAGTCCAATTGTGCGGATTGTTCTCCTCCAAGCACTCCTGGCAGCAATCTTGCAACTGAATCAATAATTGCCATAGCAGCAAGCTCTCCACCGGTCATTACAAAATCACCCATGGAAATTTCTTCATCAACATGTTTCTGACAAACTCTTGCATCAATACCTTCATATCTGCCACAAATAAAAATCAGGCTTTCATTTTTATGAGCCATTGTTTGAGCTTTTCGTTGATCAAAAGGGATACCCTGGGGAGTCATCAGCAGCACCCTGGCTTTAGGATGTTGTTTTTTTGTATCCATAATTGCAGAATCAAGTATCTCAGGTTTCATAACCATGCCACATCCTCCGCCATAGGGTTTATCATCAACTGTCCTATGCACATCAGAAGTAAAATCCCTGATATCAATACTTTGACCAAAAATTATTTTATTTTTAAAAGCTCTTCCAATAACACCATAACTAAAAAAAGAAGAAATTAAATCAGGAAATAATGTTAATACAATAAATTCCATTATAAGCCCTGGGGTAAATCAATTTTAATTATTCCTTCTTCTATATTAACATCTTTAATAACAGACTCAATTGCCGGAACAAGAGTCTCTTTATTGCCATTGTCTTCTCTTGATTCTACTACAAAGACATCATTTGCACCTGTCTTAAAAACATTCACAATCCTGCCAAGAATCCCCTGCTTAATGTCAAACACTTCAAGACCAATCAAGTCCTGCCAGAAATATGTATTTTCTTCAGATTCACCATGTCCACAAGGTATATCTTCTCTCTTAATAAGGATTTCTTTACCTTTTAAGGATAATGCAGAATCAATATCTCCCACACCCTTTAATGTAAGCAAAACCCCTTTTTTATGAGCTGAAGATGCCAGTACTTCATGCCAGACACCATCATCAACCTCTGAAGATTTAATATTAAGCCTGACTCCAGGCTTAAATGTATCAACAGATTCTGCATATGATCGAACTTTAAGTTTTCCTGCAAGTCCATGCACACCAACTATTTCACCGATTATAAGTAAAGACTTGCCTGTCATGGACATTCAACCGGTAACTATTCAACAATCTCAAGAACCGTACGTTTTCTTATCTTTGTTGAAGCAGCACTTAAAATAGTTCTCATGGCACGAGCAGATCTACCTTGCTTTCCAATCACCTTCCCCAAATCTTCTTTTGCCACTTTTAACTCAAGAACAGATGTTTGTCCACCTTTAACTTCAAGCACTTCTACCTGGTCAGGATTATCAACCAACGCCTTTGCAATATAAGTGATCAACTCTTTCATAGCTACTTCTCCTTTGTTATGGGGTATTGAAAACACGGCATCAACACGCAACGCAGTCCTATGCAGGGTTCAAAGTCAAGCCCTGTTTTTTTAAAATACTTTTAACTGTAGGAGTTGTTTCAGCACCTTCAGTTAACCAGTATTTTATCCTCTCATCTTTTAGAGTCACAGCAGCAGGATCAACCATTGGGTTATAAGTTCCAAGGTTTTCAAGGAATCTGCCGTCTCTTGGTGCTTCTACGTCTGCTGCAACAATTCTGTAAAAAGGTTTCTTTTTTGTTCCTTTTCTGGAAAGTCTTATTTTTACTGCCATATACTTGTCTTCTCCTTAAAATGGAAGCATGTTCTTTAAAGCGCCCATGCCACCTTTATTAAATTTCTTAACCATTTTCATTGTCTGGGAATAGCTTTTCAGAAGCCTGTTCACATCTTGAACAGTCACACCGCTTCCCTTTGCAATTCTTTTTTTCCTACTTGCTTTAATTATTAAATGTTTTTTTCTCTCTTCAGGAGTCATGGAATTTATAATAGCTTCAATTCTTCCAAGTTCCTTATCATCGACATTAAATCCTTTAAGCTGTTTTTTATTTATTCCCGGTATCATACCAATAAGGTCTTTAATAGACCCCATCTTTCTTACAGACTGCATTTGATTACGGAAATCCTCAAGAGTAAATCGATTTTTCTTGAGTTTTTTTTCTAATTTGGCTGCTTCTTTCTGGTCTATTGCTTCCTGAGCTTTTTCAATAAAGGAAAGAGTATCACCCATTCCTAAAATTCTTGAAGCCATTCTGTCTGGGTGAAAAGGCTCCAGAGCCTTTGGCTTTTCACCAACACCTATAAACTTTAAAGGCTTCCCTGTAACCGCATTAATGGAAAGAGCTGCGCCGCCCCTTGCATCCCCATCCATTTTTGTCAGGACAATACCTGTCAGATCAAGGCGTTTATCAAAAGAGGATGCTATATTAACAGCATCCTGTCCAGTCATGGCATCAGCCACCAAAAGTATTTCTGCCGGATTATTGGTTTTTTTAAGCCGGCTCAATTCTGCCATTAACTCTTCATCCTGATGCAATCTACCAGCTGTATCAAGCAACATTGTATCATAACCATGTTTCACAGCTTCGTTGCGAGCTTTCTGGCATATTTTTACAGGATCCATATCAGGGTCAGAATCAAATACCGGAAAACCAAGTTGAGCCCCTATTTTCTTGAGTTGATCAATGGCAGCAGGTCTATACACATCCACGGGCACCAAAAAAGGATTTCTTCCGTTTTTAGCTAAATAATAAGCAAGCTTACCTGTGGTGGTAGTTTTTCCTGAGCCCTGCAACCCAACAAGCATGATAGATACAGGTGATTTACCTGACAGATTGATTCCCTCATGGGAAGAACCCATCATGCGTGTAAATTCATCATTTACAATTTTTATCACCTGCTGACCCGGAGTAAGGCTTTTCATTACTTCTGTGCCAAGAGCTCTTACTTTTATGCCTGAAATAAGATCTTTTACAACTTTATAATTTACGTCAGCTTCAAGAAGCGCCATGCGCACTTGTTTTAAGCCTTCTTCAATATTTTTCTCATTGAGCGTACCATGCCCTTTGAGCTTTTTAAATACAGAATCGAGTTTATCACTTAAATTATCAAACATAAAACATCTTTATAAAATAAACTTTTTATTACAAGGTACTCTAAACCTATTGAAATTAATATAAATTTTGTGATATGTCAAGACATTATTCAAATTAGGAGTTCTAAATTTATGCAGGATATTCTAAATTTATCCAGAGAAGAAATGTCACAATGGCTTGAAGAAAAAGGGATACGCCCTTTCAGGGCAAAACAGATTTACAAATGGATTTACCTACGTCAGGCAAATAGTTTTAAGGAGATGACTGACGTTGGAAAAAAATTACAGGAATTATTAGTTGATAATTTTACCATCTCAAGGCTTGAAATTGAAAATATTGAAAAGTCCCATGATAAAACTGAAAAATTTTTATTTAAACTCAAAGATAATAATTTTATTGAATCCGTACTTATCCCGGTAAAAGATCATTATACACTATGCATATCTTCCCAGGTCGGTTGCGCTCAAAACTGCAGATTTTGTCTTACTGCAAAAGGCGGATTTAAAAGGAATTTAACATCTTCAGAAATCATTGCTCAGATTCGTGATATTCGATGGCATCTCATAAACACTAACAATAAAAATAAAATTGCAAATATTGTTTTTATGGGCATGGGTGAGCCACTTGCTAACTATGATGCTGTTATCCAAGCATTGAATATTATTACCAATGCTGACTTTGGACTCAAACTTTCATCAAATAAAATCACTATTTCCACTTGCGGACTTGTACCTGAAATTAACAAGCTTGGTGCTGACACCAATGCGAACCTTGCAGTTTCACTTAATGCAACTGATGATGAAACCCGTTCAATGCTCATGCCTGTGAACAATCGTTATCCCATTCAACAATTATTAGATGCCTGCCAGCAATATAAAATGAAACCTCGGAAAAAAATAACTTTTGAATACATATTGATCAATGATATCAATGATAAAAAAGAGGATGCAATAAGACTTTGCAAATTACTTGCGCCCATAAAAGCAAAGGTTAATCTTATTCCTTTTAACGAGCATGATAAAAGCTCTTTTAAAAAACCTTCAAAAGAAAAAATAAGTGCTTTTATGCAGATATTGCTGGACGCAAAACTAACTGCCATCATAAGGAAAAGCAAAGGAGACGACATCTCAGCTGCCTGCGGTCAGTTAAAGGCAAAACTTGAAATTAAAAAAAATAATTAGTTCCATTGATTTTTTTTGTCAAAACAGTTATTTAAACACTTTTACGATATAAAATAAGGATGAATTATGACAGAAAATTTACTTGAGAATAAAAAAATTCTAATTGTTGATGATGAGCCTGATATACTCGAATCCCTTGAAGAGCTATTAGACATGTGCCAGATTACCAAGGCTACAAATTTCGAAGATGCAAAATCTTTATTAACCAGTAAAAAATTTGATATTGCTATACTTGATATTATGGGTGTTGATGGGTATGCACTCTTAGATATTGCAACTGACAAGAAAGTTTTAACCATAATGCTTACAGCCCATGCCTTAAGCGTAGAAAGTATTGAAAAATCTTATAAAGGCGGAGCTCAATATTATATTCCCAAAGAAGAGATGGCTGATATTGAAACATTTCTGAATGATGTACTTGAAGCCAGATCAAAAGGAGAAAACCCCTGGACAAAATGGTATTCAAGACTTGCTTCTTTTTGTGAGAAAAAATTTGGAGAAGACTGGGTCAAAGATGAAAAAGATTTTTGGGATAAAATGACTTTTCACTAAATCTTTTAAACCATAAATCTTTTAAAATCAGAGCAATTATAAACTTTTGCCTGGAATGTCCTTTCTGCATTTGAATATTTATCAGGATATATAATCTGGATATCGACAAGCTCATCAGGCTTTGCTTTTGTGTAAGAAGCGCAAAGCTGCCCCCCTGTTTGTTCTATACTTTTTGTATATCCTTTTTTGTTGTCAGATCTAATCAGCACCACAGGACCTGGAATAGATGCAGGGTTTATCAAAATATCTTTATCTTTTTTATAATACTTTAAAATATTATCATTATCTTGTTTTGATCTACCCACAATAATTTTATAATATTTATCAACTCTAAAATGACGGCCATATTTTAAAAGATGCAAATCTCTTATATCAAAATCATCTTGAGCAGATATAATATCTTGCAGCCTTCTGGAAAAACCTGAATCTGTCAAAAGGCAGCCCCCGGCAGGAGCTGGGTATTCCTCAATTCCATATTTTTTTGCAAGGGACATTTGTATTTTTCTTGATCTGCCTGAGATATCAAGCAATGCTGAACGGTCAACCCATCCATTTTTTTCAGGGATTGTTTCTTGAAGTAATTTTGCACTTAAAGGTCGCAGAATCAATCCCTGGAATCCCGAATTTTTTTCAACATACCGCATGGAATTTATTGTTTGTGATTTAGGGCGTTGACCTGCGACTTCACCGGAAAATAAAAAATCCGCCCCTTGTTTTTCCATCTCTTGCCCTGCAAGTTTAAACATCAAAGAGTGGCAATCCATGCAGGGATTCATATTTTTCCCAAAACAAGCCCTGGGTAAATATAATAAAGGCAGATAATCCTCAGTAATATCTTTTATAATTATGGGGATATTAAGTGCTTTGGCAGATTTTTGTGCTGTTTTTGAAGAAAAAAAAGGCGTTTCAAAACTGATCCATGTAATATCAATACCCTGATCTCTTAAAACCAATGCTGATAATATACTGTCAAGTCCGCCAGAGGTAATTCCAAGAGCTTTTCGATTTTTAAACAATTGTGAATCCGCAATCATACTAATATCTGTTTTAAAAAATACATCATAGGAGGGTAATTACGACTTTTCCTTATTATCCCAAAAATCTCTGCTCTCTTTTAATATATCACCAATATCATCATCTTCAGAAAAATCTATATCATCATCTTTAAAGCCTTCTACATCCAAATCAATCTCTGACATATCATCTTCATCTGGTTCTATTTCTGATTCTGGTTCTGGTTCTTTAGTTGAATCTTCACTAGCATATTCTTCCAGATCAATATCATCAATTTCAGGCTCATCAATTTCAGGCTCAGGATTATCAATATCTTTGTTTTCAGATTCTTCCTTCAGGTCTGCTTTTATATTCTCATCCACAGGTTCTTCTTTGACAGGATCAAGTTCAGGTTCAGGATCAAGTTCAGGTTCAGGTTCAGGTTCAGTATTTTCATCATTTTCTTTAATCTCTTTGGCTTCTGGTGCTATATCTTCATTGTTATTATTTTCACTTACGTCAGAATTTGTGTCAGGGTCTTTATCTGAAATATAATTACCATCCCTGTCAAATATAAGACTACCGCTCAGGCTAAGTTCAAAGTCTATTTTGAAAGCTATTTGATTATTATGAACAATAATTTCACCGCCCCGGGATTCCAGATTTTCAACTTTTAATTTATCTTTCACAATTTTATTTATAACATCCGGATCAAGATCATCCTTGATTGCATCAATTAAATCTTTTTCACCTTCTTTGATTATATTCGGGTCTGTGAGTCTCATAATTCTCTCCATATGAATTATATACAATTAATTTTTAAGAATTATCTGCAAATACTTTATTCACAAATTTTTCAAGATCAATAATTTTACCAATTCCCATGACATCATGCATATATTTTTGTACCTTATCTAAGTCTTCAAGGGTAGGATCAAGTCCATCCCATCTAATTGCCTGGGGCTGTGCAAACACATTCTGCAAAACCTGAGAATTTAAACCAAGTTTGCCTTGAGGGTCTAAAAATTTCACTGCAATTTCAGCAGCCTTTGCCTTATCATCCTCAATATATTCCCCTGTGTCTTTTAAAAGACCCACAAATTCCTGAACCGCTTCAGGATATTTATCAATATATTCTTTCTGCATTGCAACAATACAGCAGGGGTGATTATTCCAGCGGGCTGCTGATAAAAATTCCAAGCTGCCTATTTCACCGTAGATAGCTTTGGTAGCAATTGGTTCTGCCACCATAAAGCCTGCAACATCTTCATTCTCCTGCATAATTCCAGGCATCTTAACAGGAGGAACAACTTCAAATCTTACATTAATAGCTGTTTTTCCAGGCACCCCGGGTTTAAGTCCCAATTCCTTTAAAAACTGATGTGCCAGCATATGGTGGACTGACATCTTGTGCGGAATATCAACTACTTTATACTTATAATAACTTTGCAGGGAATCAAACCTTACATCATAATGCCTGTTTCTTACAAAAGTGCTGCCGTTTTTATGGGCAAATAAAACTAATTCAATGGGTGAATCATAGGCAAAAAGATCCATTGCAATGGGTGCAAGAACAAAGGCACAATCAATTTCACCATTTTCAAGACCTTCTTGAATCGGATTCCAGCCCGGTTTCATCGTTGTTGTAAGATCAAAATATTCAGGCTCAAGTTCACCCGTGTCAATTCTATGTTTTAAAACCCCAAGAGCAAGATGATCAGTAATTTGAATATGGGCAACATTTAATTCTACCCGACCTCCAATAACCTGTCTTTGTTTCTTTTTCGGTTTTGCTCCGCCCTGGTCTTCCGGTGTAAATATTTTATCAACAGCTTTCTTTATCTGAGTTTCATCAAAAGGTTTTGGAACATGCCCACTCCCTCCGGCATTCATAATTTGATTTTGCGAAGATTTATCAGACTGAGCTGTTGCCATAATAAATGGCAGATCTTTATATTCCTCTGTCTTTCTAAGTGCCTGAAGAAATTCAAGACCATCCATCACAGGCATATTCCAGTCGCTCACAATAAGATCAGGTTTTTCTTCTTTTACTTTTTCCAGACCATCTTTCCCATTAACAGCTACTACAATATTTTCAAACCCGGCCTTATTCAGCATCTGCTTAAACATCACACGCATGGTACCGGAATCATCAGCAACTAAAATTTTAATGTTTGGATCTGCACCCATAGCAAAACTCCTTATCTTATTATTTTCACTTTATCTTATTTATTCAGCCCATGTCCAGCTAAAAATACTCTGAATTTTCTGAAGCATTCTATCCAGACAAAACCCAATAATACCGATTGCAATAATCATTGCCATTAATCTATCATACTCCATTGTATCCCTTGCATCATTTATTAAATATCCCAGCCCATTTGAAACTCCTAAAAACTCTGCCGGCACAAGTACAATCCAGGCAATGCCTAATGCAAGCCTTATACTTGTCAGCATATAGGGGATGGAATAAGGAATGATTATTGTTTTTATTAATTGAATATGATCCGCCCCCTGATTCATTGCCATCCTGATCCATTGAGGGTTAACATTTAAGACCCCTATTGCTGTATTAAGAATTATCGGGCAAACACATGCCATGACAATTAAAAATGTAACAGCAGACTCAAAACTTGTAAAAACAAGTAATGCAACAGGCATCCAGGAAAGCGGGCTTATCATCCTGACAAATTGAATAGGTGAATAGGCAAATTTCCTGAGTTTTGGAGAATAACCTACCACTATTCCTATGGGTACTCCAACAATAGTTGCAATCAATATTCCCACAAACACTCTTCTTAAACTTGCCCATGCAGAAAGCCAGAAGGAAACCTCGGTCATGGATGTTATAAGAGCTTTAAATGTAGGCAAAGGCAAAAATCCATGGAGATGTTCCACTCCTTTTTCAGTAAAAAAGAAATAGGAACAAAAACACCAAATCAGGGCAAAAGCCAGTAATCCAACAATTTCAATATAAACTCCGGAACTTTTTTTATTGAAAATTGCATTAAGACCAACTTCTTTTGAATTTGTATAAATAAATCTATTAATTGATTTCAACTATTTCTTCCCTTGATAAAGGTTTTGCAATCCCTTCTATTTCATCCATTGCCTTTAATACAAAACTATCGTCAACCAACTCTTGTGTGGCAGCTGACGGGTCAACTTTGTTGAGAAATTCGATATTCCCTTCAACTATTGTCTTTTTCATCTGCCTTATAATAAATTCAGTTGCAGAAGGAAAAGGATACGGCTGAAACCCAATCCTCTGAACATTCCATTCTGGGTGTTTTAATTCGTGTTTTGGCGGATTAGTAAATACCCGTTCCAAAACCCTTTTTGATACTGGAAGATATCCTTCTCCATCTCGGCTTAAAAGATAAGCTGCTTCTTTTGGATTTAAACTTAACCACAATTGAGCTTTGACAATCGCATTCACAGCTTTTTGAACCAATAAATTATCATGGGTGATTAATCTTTCATTACATACAATAACACAACATGGATGATTCTTCCAGATATCGCCTGAAAATCTCATAATTTTTGCTTGCAACTTTAACTCTGAAAGAGCGTTAAAAGGTTCTGCCACAATAAATCCGTCTATTTTGCCCCCTAAAAGCGCTGTGGGCATCTCAGGGGGTGAAAGAATAAACAAATTAACTTCTCCCTTGGAAATCTTATACGACTGAGGTTTTATCACAGGTCGTAAACCCCTTGTCCTGATACCGAGTTGAAGTATCAAATTATGCATGGAATACCAGGATGGGACTGCTATTTGTTTCCCGCCAAGGTCTTTAAAGCTGTTAATATACGAATTTTTCTTTATTGTTATAGCGCTCCCATTAGTATGGTTCCATGCAAGTACTTTAACAGGTATATTATGCTTAAACCTCATCCAGATAGGAATGGGGAAAAGCATATGTGTTAGATCAAATTTTCCAGTCAGGAATGATTCTGTTAATACTTTCCATGATCGTACCATAACAGGTCTGTCAATTACAACCCCTTCCTGGGAAAAATAACCCAGAGCATGGGCAATTAAAAGTGGTGAAGCATCAGTAATAGGCAGGTATCCAATAGATAAAGATCTATTTTTTGACAAAGCATTTATACCTGAAGGCAGAAACATACCGGACATCCCTGCAATGGCAGTTTTTACAAAAATTCGCCTGCTTTTATGTAAAGGGTCAGGTTCCATAAATACACTCCTAAATAAGTGTCCTTTTTGCGATATACGACCTCTTAAACCTATCCACGATTTCACTCCTGATATTTGTAAAAAATGACGATTCCATGTCCCTGGGATAGTCCTCATTAATTTCAAATATTTTCTGAATACCTGCGGGTTCTCCTCCCAATAGCACTATTTTATTACCCAAAAAAATTGCCTCATCTATATCATGGGTAACAAATACTGTTGAAAA
>Ga0256845_1001373_pt1 | contig 19699 bp, 13 predicted proteins | sample RiftiametaG_FD_189101 | JGI IMG/M metagenome (GOLD analysis project Ga0256845, IMG submission 189101) | Tube worm associated microbial communities from hydrothermal vent at the East Pacific Rise, Pacific Ocean - Riftia | ecosystem: Host-associated > Annelida > Integument > Unclassified ...
AGGGTAAGGCGGAACGCCGCCACCCTGTGTCACCGTCACCGCGATTCCGAATCCTAGAAGGATTCAACAAATACCGACTCGCCTCCATCAATCCTCACAACCTTTCGATAAATCCAATTTTCACAGATTCATCAAGATAGAGGATTCAGCTGCAAAGTTCCGCTCTAAATAGCGCAAAAAGGTGCATTTCAACGCACTTGACAGTGTTCGACTGACTTTTATTCGTTAGGGCCGAAAACGCTAAAACCCTTACAAACAAAAGGCTCAGCGGTTAAGCTGAGCCTGATTTCAATGGCGGACAGGGCGGGATTCGAACCCGCGGAGACATTGCTGCCTCACACGCTTTCCAGGCGTGCGCGTTCGACCACTCTGCCACCTGTCCTAATAAGTGCTTCTGGTTGAAGGCGGCGGAAATTAGTCAGCTATTCGTCCGATGGCAATTCTTTTCTTCATTCTTTTTTTGAGTGCCCCACAAAAAAAATCCGCCAACCACCGACGAGGTCGAGGTTGGCGGATGATAAGTGTTTTAGCTTCTCAGATTAGGCTGAGACTTCTTCTTCCGTTGTTGCGGGAGGAGGAAGAGTATCGTCACCGCCTTGATCGATGGTAGGAGTGATGGGCGGCAGCTCCTCTGTGGAGACTGCAGTTCCCTCGCCTTCGATGATGTCTTGCTCTTCAGGCTCTGGCTGAACGGGCTCCGGCTCTTCAACAGTGAACTCAATCTGAGTATCACGGTGCTGATGGAATCCAGTTCCAGCAGGAATGAGGTGACCCATGATGACGTTTTCCTTAAAGCCACGGAGGTGATCAACACGTCCAATGGTTGAGGCGTCTGTCAGCACACGGGTGGTGTCCTGGAAGGAAGCCGCTGAGATGAATGACTCAGTCTCAAGCGATGCCTTGGTGATTCCGAGAAGAACGGGCTCAGCCTCGGCAGGTGCTCCACCTTGGGCGATCACGTCCTCGTTTGACTTCTTGAAGGTGGTGCGGTCGATCTGGTCACCCCAGAGGAACTCAGTGTCACCGGGCTCGGTGATCTTAAGCTTGCGGAGCATCTGACGAATCACAATCTCGATGTGCTTGTCATTGATCTCCACACCCTGGAGGCGGTAAACGCTCTGCACCTCATCGGTGAGGTATTCCTGGAGGGCTTGGGTTCCACAGGCTTCGAGCAGGTCGTCAGGTGAGACGGGGCCTTCAGTAATCTGGTCACCACGGACAAGGATATCTCCTTCTCCAACGATGATGTGTTTACCCATAGGCACGAGGTGATCGGCATGTTCGCCGGTCTCCATATCGGTGACGATGACTTTCTTCTTACCACGCACGTTAGGTCCGTAGGAAACTTCACCGTCGATTTTGGAGATGGTGCAGGCGTCCTTGGGTCGGCGGGCTTCGAAGAGCTCGGCAATCCGAGGAAGACCACCGGTAATATCACCAGTCTTGGCGATCTTACGTGGCGTTCTGGCGAGCTGGGCACCACCTTTGACTTTCTGACCTTCCTTAACGGAGAGGTGAGCACCAACGGGGATGGAGTAGCTTGCGAGAACTTCTTCGGTCTTAGGATCAACGATAACCACTTGCGGGTGAAGGTCTTCTTTGTGCTCGGAAACAAGCATTCCCTTCTTACCGGTTTGTTTATCGGTATCGATCTGAATGGTAATGCCTTTGATCATGTCGCGGAACTCAACCTTACCTGCCTTCTCAGTGAGAATTGGCACGTTGTAGGGATCCCAAGTGACGAAGGTAGCACCTTTCTTCACGGACTCACCATCAGGGATGGTGATGATGGAACCAATCACGAGGTTATAGGACTCAAGCTCGAGACCATCCTTATCACGGATGAGGATGGATCCTTTTTTATTCAGGGAAACAAAGTTACCATCGGCATCTTTCACTGAGCGAATATCTTTATAAACAACGGATCCGCCGTTCTTCGCCTTGATAATAGGCTGCTTGAACACGTGCGAAGATGAACCACCAACGTGGAACGTCCGCATGGTCAGCTGGGTTCCGGGTTCACCAATCGACTGAGCGGCGATAATTCCGACCGCTTCACCGAGCTTGGCAAACTTACCAGTAGCGAGGTTCAGACCGTAACATTTCTGACAGCATCCGCGATCGGCTTCACAGGTAAGTGTGGAGCGAATCTTGAGACTCTCGACCCCGAGGTCTTCGAGCTTGTTAGCGTCGTGTTCGCCAATGAGCTGGCCAACCTTGATAATGACATCGCCACTAACGGGGTCAGTGACTTTTTGACCTGAAACACGGCCGAGGATACGGGAGGACAGCGATGCCGCTTCCTCATCGTTCTCCATGATCGGAGTGGCGGTGATGCCATTGACCGTGCCACAGTCCGCTTCAAAGACGATGACATCCTGAGATACGTCCACGAGTTTACGGGTCATGTATCCGGAGTCAGCCGTCTTCAGCGCGGTATCAGCCAGTCCTTTACGGGCACCGTGAGTGGAGATGAAATACTCCAGCACGGAAAGACCTTCACGGAAGTTGGAGGTAATCGGGCGCTCGATAATGTCACCGGAGGGCTTGGCCATCAGACCACGCATTCCAGAGAGCTGCTTAATCTGCTGCTTGTTACCACGCGCACCGGAGTCGACCATGAGGTAGAGTGGGTTAGCGCGTTCGTCTCCAGCGTTATGCTCGAGACGACGGTAAAGGGCGTCCGCAATGTTATCGGATGCGTGAGTCCAGATATCGATCACCTGCTGGTAGCGCTCGTTGTCAGTGATGACACCGTTACGATACTGCTTAGTGACTTTTTCGACTTCGGCGTAGGCTTTTTTGAGTTCGCCTTTCTTCTCGTCAGGAATATCCATGTCGATAATTCCAATGGAGATACCGGAACGAGTGGCCTCTTTGAATCCGAGAACTTTCAGCTCATCAAGAACAGCCACTGTCGCGGCCTGACCTGCTACCTGATGGCAGCGGGAAATGATGTCACCGATTTGGCCTTTACCCACGTTATTGTTGATAAAGCCAAGGCCGGATGGCCAGATCTCGTTGAAGCGAACACGACCAGGCGTGGTGCGGAGGATTTTGTCTTCTTTGTTACCGTATGGCTTGTCGTCAACGCCGTAGTCGGGGTTACGTAGACGAATCCAATCGTGATACTTCACCTTACGGGCAGCGATCGCAAACTCGACCTCTGTGTTATTTTCAAACAAGGGAAGGTGCACTTCTTTCTGCTCCTCAAGCTCTTTCGCGGTTAGCTCACGAGCGTAGGTGAGGTAGTAGGTGCCGAGAATGATATCCTGGGTAGGAACCGTAATGGGCTTTCCGTTGGCAGGAGAGAACAGGTTATTAGGCGCAAGCATCAGCTGGCGCGCTTCCATCTGGGCCTCGATGGAAAGAGGCACGTGCACAGCCATCTGGTCACCATCGAAGTCCGCGTTAAAGGCGGTACAAACGAGTGGGTGAACGCGGATAGCTGAGCCCTCAATAAGAACGGGCTCAAATGCCTGGATGGAGAGACGGTGCAGAGTAGGAGCACGGTTCAGCATCACTGGGTGACCTTTAATCACCTCTTCGAGAATATCCCAAACTTCAGTGGACTTGCGATCGATCATCTTCTTGGCACTACGCACGGTGTGGCAGTATCCAAGGTCCTTGAGACGGCGGATGATGAATGGCTCAAACAAGGTAAGCGCCATCTTCTTAGGAAGACCACACTGGCCAAGCTTAAGATCAGGTCCCACCACAATCACGGAACGACCGGAGTAGTCCACACGCTTACCGAGCAAGTTCTGGCGGAATCGTCCACCTTTACCCTTGAGCATGTCAGAGAGTGATTTCAACGCGCGGTTACCAGCACCGGTGACAGCACGACCGTGACGGCCGTTATCAAAGAGTGCATCCACAGCCTCCTGAAGCATGCGCTTCTCGTTCCGGATAATCACATCCGGAGTTTTGAGTTTCAGCAGGTTCTTGAGACGGTTGTTACGGTTGATCACACGACGGTAGAGGTCGTTTAGATCGGAAGTGGCAAAACGTCCACCTTCCAATGGAACCAAAGGACGAAGGTCCGGAGGAATCACTGGCAGCACATTCATCACCATCCACTCAGGGCGGGTGTTTGACTGATCGAATCCACGGCTCAACTTGATCCGCTTAGCGAGCTTCTTCTTCGTTTGCTTGGAACGGGTGTTGACGATTTCTTCTTCAAGCTGCTCGGTGAGTTCCTTGAGCTTCACTTGGGAAAGCAGTGTCTGAAGTGCCTCAGCGCCCATCAGAGCGGTAAAGTTGCCCTCACCGTAGGCGTCTTCCGCATCATAAAGCTCATTTTCACTCAGAAGCTGACCGAGCTGAAGCTCAGAACTTCCGACATCCGTGACAACAAAGTCCTCGTAGTAAATAATACGCTCAAGCTGACGGGCGGCGAGATCCAGGATCAAGCCAATACGGCTGGGCATACATTTGTAGAACCAAATGTGGGAAACGGGCACGGCAAGCTCGATGTGACCCATGCGCTCACGACGCACACGGGAAAGAGTCACCTCGACTCCGCAACGGTCACAGACCACGCCTTTGTGCTTGATCCGTTTGTATTTTCCGCAAGCACACTCCCAGTCACGGGTAGGGCCATAAATGCGTTCGCAGAACAGGCCTCCCTTTTCAGGTTTAAATGTGCGGTAGTTAATGGTCTCAGGATTGAGAACCTCGCCACTTGACCAGGATCTGATGATCTCTGGTGATGCGACGGTGATAGCGACGTGATCAAACGGCTCAGGCTTTTCATTGACTCCGAAGAGTTCACGCAGGTTAGTTTCAACGCTCATGATAATTAAGTTGGTAGTTTAAGTTAGTAGTTTAGGTAGTGTTGTTTACTGCGATTAGAGTGTGAGATCGTCGAGGCTGAATTCTGGACCACCCCGCTTCGGACCGCCACCCGCTCCCGGGCGCACATCCAGACAAAGTGACTGCATTTCTTTCATCAGGACGTTAAAGGATTCCGGCGTGCCGGCTTCCAGTGTGTTGTCCCCTTTGACGATCGCCTCGTAAATCCTTGTGCGTCCTTGGACGTCGTCGGATTTAACGGTGAGAATTTCCTGAAGCGTGTAAGCGGCGCCGTAGGCTTCGAGTGCCCACACCTCCATCTCACCGAATCGCTGACCACCATACTGGGCCTTACCACCAAGCGGCTGCTGGGTAACGAGACTGTATGGACCAACGGCCCGTGCGTGAATCTTATCGGCAACCAAGTGACCGAGCTTGAGCATGTAAATCATGCCAACCACAATCGGGTTGTGGAACGCTTCACCGGTGCGACCATCATAGAGAGTCGATTTACCGGCAACTGTGCCGTCCTTGCCATCACCAATCCAGGTGAAGCCGTCGGTTGGCTTTTCGGTCTTCTTACGTTTGCGAGCTTTACCGTTTTCACCGACCATGTCAAATCCGTCCACCTTCTTGGCTTCACTCATGAAGTCCCAGATGTCAGCTTCGGGAATACCGTCGAAAATAGGAGTAGCGACGGTGAATCCGAGGGCTTTCGCGGCAACTCCAAGGTGAGTCTCAAGCAACTGTCCAACGTTCATTCGAGATGGCACACCAAGTGGGTTCAAGCAAATGTCCACTGGAGTTCCGTCTGCCAGATAAGGCATATCGGCCTCAGGAACGATGATTGCAACCACACCCTTGTTACCGTGACGTCCAGCCATCTTGTCACCTACGGCAAGCTTACGCTTAGCGGCAACAAAGACTTTGACTTCTTTCACAGCACCTGGGTCGATTTCCTCACCGCTCTCGAGCTGGTCGAGGCGACGCTCACGATCGGTATCGAGCTCACCAAAGCGGGCTTCGAACGATGCGATGATTTCGAGGATCTTGTTACGGATCGGGCTAGGATCGATTTCGATGTGATCGAAGATCGCAGCGAGCTTACGGAGAAGCGTCTTAGTGATCTTACGGTTGGCGGGAATGATGATCTCACCACTCTGGGCGTTGACGACGTCGAGAGGGATCTTCTCGCCGAGGAGGATGTCGGAAAGTTTTTCCGTCAACTGCTCGGTTAGGCGATCTTTCTTCTTCTTGTAATCGTCGTTGATCTTCTTGACCTGCTTTTTAAGTTTGGCAGGATCGAGCTCGTTTTCGCGCTTGCGGGCGAGTCCGTGAGTGACCACGCGGATGTCTTGGACGATACCAGTGCAACCGGAAGGAACACGCAATGAGGTGTCCTTCACGTCTGCGGCTTTCTCACCGAAGATAGCGCGAAGGAGGCGCTCTTCAGGGGCAAGTTCGGTTTCAGACTTAGGAGTGATCTTACCGACGAGGATGTCGCCAGGTCCGACCTCAGCACCGATGCGGATGATGCCATCGTGGTCGAGATTCGCCAGAGCTTCGTCACCCACGTTAGGAATATCACGGGTGATCTCCTCAGGTCCGAGCTTGGTGTCACGGGCGACACACTCGAACTCCGAAATGTGGATCGAGGTAAAGATGTCTTCTTTAACCACCTTTTCAGAGATAACGATAGCATCCTCAAAGTTATATCCGTTCCAAGGCATGAATGCCACCAGAACGTTACGACCAAGAGCCAGCTCACCATTTTCTGTGTTAGGTCCATCGGCAAGCACGTCACCAATTTTCACCTTATCACCACGGTTGATGATTGGCTTTTGGTTCATGCAGGTTCCAGAGTTAGAACGCATGAACTTGCGCAGTGGGTAGGCAAAGATCCCTTTGGCAGGGTTACTCTTCACAGCCGTCATGTCGCTGAGGAACCTCTCGTCAGAAACGGGAAGCTCACCATCTTTCGTCGTGATAATCACTTCGGCAGTAGCGGCGGCAACAATGCCGTCGGCTTCTGAAACGATCACAGCACGTGAATCTTCAGCAGCTTTAGCCTCAAGACCGGTGCCCACAAGTGGAGCATCGGAGATCAGAAGTGGCACACCCTGACGCTGCATGTTTGCACCCATGAGTGCGCGGTTGGCGTCATCGTGCTCGAGGAATGGAATGATTCCGGCGGCCACTGAAACGAGCTGCTTCGGTGACACGTCCATGTATTCCACGGTGGTAGGATCTACTTCGATAAACTCACCCTTTTCACGGGCGGTGATTTTCTTGGTGAGAAAATTTCCGTCTTTATCGATCGGGTTACTGGCCTGGGCAATGAGGAAGTCTTCTTCCTGATCCGCAGTGACATACTCAATCTGGTTAGACACCTTGCCTTTCTTCACACGGCGGTAAGGAGTCTCGATGAATCCAAACTCGTTGATGCGGGCGTATGTGCAGAGGGAGTTAATCAAACCAATATTGGGTCCCTCCGGTGTTTCAATCGGGCAGATACGTCCGTAGTGGGACGTGTGCACGTCTCGCACTTCGAATCCTGCACGGTCACGGTTCAAACCTCCAGGCCCAAGAGCGGACAAACGACGTTTGTGAGTAAGCTCAGCAAGTGGGTTGGTCTGGTCCATGAACTGGGAAAGCTGACTACGACCAAAGAAATCGCGGATCACAGCACTGAGGGCTTTCGGGTTGATCAGCTTCTGAGGCGTCATGCCTTCGAGGTTCACATCAAAGAGAGTCATGCGCTCCTTGACCAGACGCTCGGTGCGGGCAAGACCCACGCGGCACTGGTTACCGAGAAGTTCACCCACGGCACGCACGCGGCGTGATCCAAGGTGGTCAATATCATCAAGCATACCTTCGCCCTTCTTCAGGCCGAGCAGGTATTTGACAGCACCCAGGAAGTCCTCGGGCACCATGATGCGAGCATAGGAGTCCACATTAAGCTTTAGCTTTTGGTTGATCTTGTAACGACCCACGCGAGTGAGGTCATAACGCTTTTCGTCAAAGAAGAGACGGTGAAGAAGCGCTTTGGAATTGGTGCTCGTTGGAGGATCACCGGGGCGCAGCTTACGGTAGATGTCCTTGAGTGCGGACTCTTCATCGTGGGCTGGGTCTTTCTTGAGCGACCTGAGAAGAACTTCGTCCTGACGGCCGTCGATAACATCGATGGTCTTGTGACCGAGCTCCATCAACTGATTGACGTTACCAATGGTCAGCGGCTCGTAGGCCTTCACGATCACGGTGTCGTCATCGAGAATGTCTTCAAAGGGAAGTTTGTTAGCGAGTTCTTCCTCATCGATCTTACCTTTGGCGGCATCATTGAGCTTAAGTTTCTCGATATCGTAGAACTGCTCGCAAAGATCGCGATCCGTCGGCCATCCCATGGCGCGAAGGAAGGTAGTGGCAAGGAACTTACGACGACGGCGACGGCGGTCGAGGTAAACGTAAAGCAAATCGTTGGTGTCGAACTGAGTCTCGAGCCATGATCCGCGGTCAGGAATGATGCGGAAGGAGTGTAGAGTTTTTCCGTTCAGGTGCTGGGAAGTTTCGAAGCAGATACCAGGTGAACGGTGCAGCTGGGAAACGATGACACGCTCGGCGCCGTTGATCACGAAGGTGCCACGGCGGGTCATCATCGGCATTTCACCCATGTAAACCTTTTCCTTTTTATTACCGGACTCATCCTTGAGCTTGAAGGTAACGTAGAGAGCCGCGCTGAAGGTTTCGCCGGTCTGGAGAGACTCGAGCGACGTTGCTTTAGGCTCTTGGATTTCGTAGGAAATAAATTCCAGAGTAATTGCCTCATCATAGCTTTTGATGGGAAAAATCTCACGGAAAACAGCTTGGAGGCCGTAATCTTCACGCTGTGATGCGGGAATTTCTTGTTGCAAAAAATCCTGATAGGATTTGCTTTGCACCTCGATCAAGTTCGGGGGTGCGATAACTTCCTTAATTTTTCCGAAATGGATGCGGTTTGCCATAATAGGTTGTGGGTATAAGCTGTGAGTGGGCTGATCAACGCAGAAAAACAACCATGCTTTTGAGATAATGCCGTGAGGCACGTTTGCCCGCACTGTTTCCAGTCCGGGCGATTCTCATTACACGATGTGTTTCAAATGTTGTGTTTGTGTTGGATTTCCAAGAAACGTCTTCCTTGGTGATTCACGGGCGGAGGTCAAAGATTGCTTTGTGAGTCTTGAAGTCAGGAGTCTAGAAAATCCTGAAATCTTGACCGGTGGGTCATCTCTGAATGCCGCCCGTGGATGCGGACTTCATGTTTTTAAAAAGTCGTCGGTGGCAGTATTGCCGTGGATGACTTGATTCGAAATATGACTGACTTGTGTGTGACACGTGCTGGGCAGAGGCGCCACACACAAAGAAAGTCTTTATAATTTGGAGAACGGGGAGATCTACTTGATCTCAACCTTAGCACCAGCTTCTTCAAGCGTTGCTTTGGCTTTTTCTGCGTCGTCCTTGGAAACACCAGTCACGATAGGAGCAGGTGCGCTCTCTACGAGTTTCTTGGCGTCTGCAAGACCAAGTCCGGAAGCGATGCCACGGACGGCTTTGATGACTCCGATTTTCTGTCCACCGATTTCGGTAAGGACAACGTCGAACTCAGTTTTTTCCTCAGCAGCTTCACCAGCACCTGCAGCAGGAGCAGCGGCGACGGCAGCAGGAGCAGCGGCGGAAACGCCCCACTCTTCTTCGAGGGATTTAACAAGCTCAGCAGCTTCGAGCACAGTAAGTTTGCCCAGTTCTTCAGCGATTGATTTAAGATCAGCCATAATAATAGTTGTTTTTGTAGTTGGTATTGTCGCGTCCGGGGCTTCCGGACATTTCAGGTCTCATGCCTAAGATCCGACAAAGGAACCTTTTTTGTTATTCAGGCACTTCCCCTCAGGATGAGGGAAGAATGCCATCCGTTCAGATTGTTGTTTAGCCTTCGTGCTTTGCGTTGATGACGCGAGCAAGTGAAGTGGCGGGCTCGTTGATAACGCGAACCAACTGAGTCGCTGGGGCGTTGATGACACTAAGCAGTGTCGCAAGGAGAACATCGCGAGCAGGAAGCTCAGCAAGTGCATTCACCTGTGCGGCATCGATCACGTCGCCGTCGAGGATGCCCGTTTTCACGGCCAGCTTCTTGGCTTTCTTGCTGAATGTCTTCACAGCCTTGGCCGCGGCACAAACGTCAGATTCACCAGTGATGAAAGCTGTTTGTCCGAGAAGCTCAGAACTAATGTCAGGCAGACCTGCGTTTTCAAGCGCTTTGCGCATGTAGGTGTTCTTGGCCACGTGGCACTCGGCTCCATTTTCGTTCAGGCTGACGCGAAGGTCATTGAACTCAGGAACAGTCATGCCGGTGTAGTCAACTACCAGGACGAAAGGTGATGTGTTGACGCGCTCAAATAGCTCGTCGATGATGTATTTCTTATCAGGATTCATAGTCGTATCTCCTTGGTTGATTAGTTAATGGCGTAGAGGGATGCTTCCAGAGCAACTCCGGGGCACATGCTCGCGGAAATGGTTACATTCTCGATGTAGTTACCTTTGGCGGATGCCGGCTTGGCTTTCACAAGGCTCTCGAGGAGTGTTGCTGCATTTTCGATGATTTTCTCATCGGTGAATGAAACTTTGCCAATGGCGGCAGAGATGTTGCCGTTTTTGTCGAGCTTGTAGTCGATCTTACCAGCTTTCACAGCGTTGACTGCGGCAGCGGTATCATCGGTGACGGTGCCTGTCTTTGGGTTAGGCATCAGGCCACGTGGTCCGAGCACACGAGCGATCTTACGCACTTCCAACATAGCGTCAGGAGTAGCGATCGCGGCATCGAAGTCAGTGAAGCCTTCTTGGACTTTCTTAATGAGGTCAGCCATGCCGACTTCGTCAGCACCAGCGGCCTCAGCAGCCTTGGCAGCATCACCGGTGGCGAATACGACAACCTTGACCTGCTTACCTGTGCCGTGTGGCAAGGAAACAGAGCCACGGACCATCTGGTCGCTCTTACGGGGATCAACTCCGAGTTTAAAGGAAAGTGTGACGGTGGCGTCAAACTTGGGTGCAGGGAACTTCTTGAGAATCCCCACGGCGTCGGCGAGACCGTATTGCTTGTCAGATTCGACAAGCTCGGCTGCCTTTTGGTAGCGTTTACTTCTGTTGCTCATGGTATTATTTGCAGTGCGGGCGGAGCGGGCGGAATTGCCCTCCCCTCCTGCGGGTTGTTTCTTCAACAGGCGAAGCCTGTTTCAAATTGGTATTTGGAGTTTGAAACTTGGAACTTAATCCAAATTACATTCCTTTGATTTCGAGGCCCATCTGGCGGGCTGTTCCTGCGAGGATCTTGGCAGCTTGCTCAGGATCATTGGTGTTGAGGTCAGCAATCTTCAGGCTCACAACTTCCATGAGCTGTGCCTTGGTGATGCTGCCGCATGACTCCTTGTTGGGCTCACCAGAACCGGAAGCAATCTTAGCGGCCTTCTTGAGAAGGACAGCTGCTGGTGGCTGCTTGGTGATGAAGGTGAATGACGCATCCTTGTAAACAGTGATGACAGTAGGAAGAAGATCTCCAGCCTGCTTTTGAGTAGAGGCGTTGAAGTCCTTACAGAACTGCATGATGTTGACTCCGGCCTGACCCAGTGCGGGACCGACGGGTGGAGATGGATTTGCTTTGCCTGCAATGATTTGCAGCTTGAGAACGGATTTAACTTCCTTGGCCATAATGGTGTTGGTTGGTTATTGATTAGTTGGTATGGATAAATGATTCCGCGGGCGCGGCAACATTGAGAGAATTTAGGCTTTTTCAACTTGCCAAGCTTCGAGCTCAACAGGTGTGGAGCGACCGAAGATCGTGACGGAAACCAGCAGTTTGCCGGTATCGTGGTCGATCTCTTCGATGATGCCGGTCTGGCCTTCGAACGGGCCGTCGTTGACGCTGACTTCGTCTCCGATTTGGAAACTAATCGCCGGACGAACGCTGTCCTCGCGCTCTTTGATCTGATTGAGCATCGCTTCGACTTCACGCTGGCGCATGGGAAGCGGCTTATCCTTAGTGCCGGCAAAACCGATCACGCCGTCCATTTCCTTGATAAAATACCACGCCTTGTCAACCAGCCCACCGTCTTCGGTGAAGAGCTTCATATTGACGAGAATGTAACCAGGGAAGAACTTACGCTTGGTTTCAATCTTCTTGCCTTTGCGGTTCAGTTCAACGCGCTCTTGAGGGACGAGAACTTCAAAAAAGAAATCGCCCAACTCTTCAGATTCGACTTGGCGTAAAATACGATCGTGCACTCTCTTCTCCTGGCCGGAGAGGACGTGAACGACAAACCATTGTTTGCGGGCTTCGGGAAAGGCTGGCATGTAATGAAAGTGGTAAGAGAAAAAATTAAAAGTGGCGAGTGTGCCATGGACCCGTCCATCAAACGAAGTTGAAGCGGGTAGTGAAATGAGAGAACTTATTGACCTAAACCGGTCAGGAGGCCGAGAACCTTAGTTGCGATGACGTCGAAGAGCGAGACGTAGCCAGCCAGAAGAATCATAGCAACAAGAACTACGATGGTGGAGTCCACAAGCTCTTTATACTTCTGGAATCCTTTGGCCTTGGGATCGTTGTCCCATGGCCATGAGGCCTTGCGGAGTTCGGCTTTAACTTCGTGAATAAAGGTGGCGATTTTCCTGAACATGCTACTGTGGTGGTGCTTCTACTTTCGGCATTGAAAGCTTCGGCGAAATGGGGTGGGGATTCTGATGAATAAAAAAGCTGGCAGGGAAGACAGGAATCGAACCTGCAACTTTCGGTTTTGGAAACCGACGCTCTACCAATTGAACTACTTCCCTGTGCTGTTTGCTTTTCTAGTATTTCCGTGCCGCCAGGCGTCACGGGATGCGATCACGAGTGATTGCTAAGGTTGCTGTTGATTGAGCCGATTGAAGGGCACCCCGATATTGGATCGAAGTGCCCCTCTGAAAACCAGCTCGCAATAAACTCCGAGGAGAAGCTTATTGCTTAGAACTGTATGAATTATTCAATGATGTCAGCCACACGACCTGCACCAACGGTGCGGCCACCTTCGCGAATAGCGAAGCGCATGGTTTTTTCCATGGCGATAGGAGTGATGAGCGTTACTTCAAGAAGCACGTTATCACCAGGCATCACCATTTCAACACCTTCAGGAAGCTTGATGCTGCCTGTTACGTCTGTTGTACGGAAGTAGAACTGTGGACGGTAGTTGGAGAAGAATGGAGTGTGACGTCCGCCCTCTTCCTTGGAAAGAATGTAGATCTCTCCCATAAACTTGGTGTGAGGAGTCACGCTGCCTTTCTTGGCGATGACCTGACCACGCTCAAGGTCGTCTTTCTTAAGACCACGCATGAGGAGACCAACGTTGTCACCGGCACGACCTTCATCAAGCAACTTACGGAACATCTCGATGTCAGTAACGGTGGTTACTTGAGTGTCGCGAAGACCGACGATTTCAACTTCTTCCATCTTGTGAACGATACCACGCTCAACACGACCGGTAGCAACCGTTCCACGTCCTTCAATAGAGAAGACGTCTTCGATTGGCATAAGGAAGTCGAGATCGACTGGGCGGTCTGGCTCAGGGATGTAGCTATCGACAGCATCCATGAGTTTGAGGATGTTTGCTTTCTGCTCTTCGTCGCCTTCCATGGCCTTGAGAGCAGAACCGCAGATGACAGGAATGTCGTCACCAGGGAATTCGTATTGGTCAAGAAGCTCACGGATTTCCATTTCAACGAGCTCAAGAAGCTCATCGTCGTCCACCTGGTCAGTCTTGTTCATGAAGACTACAAGAGCTGGAACACCCACCTGACGTGCAAGAAGGATGTGCTCACGAGTCTGTGGCATTGGGCCATCAGCGGCGGATACCACGAGGATACCTCCGTCCATTTGAGCAGCACCGGTGATCATGTTCTTCACATAGTCGGCGTGACCTGGGCAGTCCACGTGTGCGTAGTGACGCTTAGCGGTCTCATACTCAACGTGTGCTGTGTTAATTGTAATTCCGCGCTCGCGCTCTTCGGGAGCACCGTCGATGTCCGCGTAAGCCATTGCTTCACCGCCAACTGCTTCCGCAAGAACGCTGGTGATCGCAGCGGTAAGAGTTGTTTTGCCGTGGTCGACGTGACCGATGGTGCCGATGTTAACATGCGGCTTTGACCTTTCAAATGCTTCTTTAGCCATGATTTTGTTGTTTGGTTGGTTGCCCCGCTGGTAATTAGTTACCTTGGGGCGCTGGTTTTTCTTGTTGGTAGACCCCCTCTCGCTAGCCAATGAGGCGTTGCGATTAAGAATCTGATTTTTTGTTTCTCCGGGCTGGAGCTCTTGGTCGGAATTGAACCGACGACCTCGTCCTTACCAAGGACGCGCTCTACCCCTGAGCTACAAGAGCTTTCGCTCGTGAAACCCTCCCCCAATCACTCTTGCGACTCTCTGATTTCAGAAGTGATTGCTCACATTCGAAAACAAAGCATCCTCGTGAGTTACCGTGGGAAAGCGGGCGGCAAGCTAGCAGAGAACCCGCGACTGTCAAAAAAAAACTCTGCTATTTGCACTTTTTATTTTTCAACACTCAAATTTCTTTGATTGTGACCCAATCCTTCACATTCACGGACTATTTAGAATCCCGACATAGTCAACTAACCACCCCCTCCCCTCCCCCCCCTTCTCGACCTATTTTCCAAGCCTCTTCTCTCCACTCCATGAGAGGGTCCGTGGCAGATGCGTTATTGCTTTAGCCTTCATTTCTGCCATTACTCTAACGTGTCTATCTTCGCAGCCGATCTCGCCTCCACCTCCACGCTGGAGTATGCCCCCTTCATCGATTTCATGAAAAATATGGAATCACCACTGCTGGGCATCGCTTTTGGGGCGCTTTTCACCGCCCTGGTGCAGAGCTCCTCCGCCAGCATCGTCATCCACGCCAAACCTCATATCACAGAATTAGCCACCTAAGCCGAGCGCCACCTCTCGCACCGACTGGTCGCCGATGAACCCCAACGCATCATCGCCTTCCACCTCGAATCCGAAATCATCGAACACCTCAAGCGAATGTAATACTTCGCCAAACGCATCGCCAAGTTAGTGAATGAGGCGTAGAAGATGCAGCAATTAAAACAGCCCTACCACCTTGCCATCATCATCCAGATCGATCCGATTTGCGGCCGGCACTTTCGGCAGGCCGGGCATGGTCATGACATCGCCGCAGAGCATAATGACAAACTCGGCACCTGCAGCGAGGCGAACCTCGCGCACTTTGACGACGTGACCTTCAGGAGCACCCAGCAGTTTGGGATCGGTCGAGAAAGAAAATTGGGTCTTGGCGACGCAAATCGGGTAATGGCCAAAACCATCCTCTTGCAGTCGCTTGATCTGGTTGCGCACCTTGGTATCCGCCACCACTTCGCTGGCGCCGTACACTTTTTTGGCCACAGCTTCCATTTTCCCCCAGAGTGGCGTGTCGTCTTCGTAGATAAACTTAAAGTTGGCGGGGCAGTTTTCCAGCACATTGAGCACAGCTTTGGCCATATCCTCGGCACCCTCGCCACCTTTGGCCCAGTGCTCGGCAAGAACCACATCCACCTGCAGGTGGCCTAGCTTGGTTTGAAGAAGCTCGATCTCAGCATCGGTATCCGCTGTGAAGCGGTTAATGGCAACGACGCAGGGCAAACCAAAATTCTCCCTCAGATTGCGCACGTGACGTTCCAGGTTTTTGATCCCCTTCTCTAGGGCAACCAAGTTTTCCTCAGCGAGATTTTTAACAGCCACCCCACCGTGGTATTTGAGCGCTTTGATCGTGGCGACCAGTACGGAAGCATCAGGACGCAGGCCAGACTTGCGGCATTTGATATTAATGAACTTCTCCGCACCGAGATCTGCGCCAAATCCAGCTTCCGTCACGACGTAATCCGCCAACTTCAAGGCAGCTTTGGTCGCGATCACAGAGTTACAACCGTGGGCAATGTTGGCAAACGGGCCACCGTGAATAATCGCCATATTACCTTCGAGCGTTTGCACTAGGTTTGGCTTGAACGCGTCTTTTAAAAGAACCGTCATCGCGCCGTGGGCCTCCAGATCTTGAGCCCTGATCGGCTGCCTTGTTCGGGTGTAGCCGACAATGATATTCCCCAGTTTTTCTTTCAACTCCTTAATCGAAGTCGCCAAACAGAAAATGGCCATCACCTCACTCGCCACAACGATATCAAACCCGTCCATACGAGGGTATCCATTATTGAGCCCTCCAAGCGCCACCGTGATCTGACGCAAAGAGCGATCATTCATATCAACCACACGCTTCCAAGTCACACGACGCTGATCGATCTGGAGCACATTGCCATGATGAATGTGGTTGTCGACCAAGGCCGCAAGAAGATTGTTAGCCAAACCGATCGCATGAAAATCTCCAGTGAAGTGCAAGTTAATATCCTCCATCGGAATCACCTGGGAATACCCACCACCCGCAGCTCCGCCTTTCATACCAAAACACGGCCCTAACGATGGCTCGCGCAGACAGACAATCGTTTTTTTACCGAGCCTATTAAGAGCATCGGTCAGACCCACACTTGTAGTGGTTTTCCCCTCCCCTGCCGGAGTTGGACTCACCGCAGCCACAAGGATCAACTTACCATCAGGACGATCATTCAAACTCTCAAGATAATCCAGTGACAACTTCGCCTTGTAATGGCCATACGGCTCCAGGTGCTCCTCTGCAATGCCCAGCTTTTCCTGCGCCAGGAGTGAAATCCTCTGAATGTCCGCCTGCTGTGCAATTTCAATGTCTGTCATGCTCTGAACCTACCCAATCGGGCTGATTAAAAAAGATCAATTTCATGCCTTTTCTTATCATTCATCTAGCTCTATATTGCGCTCTTATGTCTACCGACCGCCATCCTGACGAAAATGCACCTCCGAAAATAAGCAAGCCCAAGTCGCACGCAGGAGGACCAACCGCCGTCACCTCAGCACTACGGCACGTGATGAAGACCGCCGGACCGATCCGAGGCACCCAAGCGCTGCTCAAGCTCAACCAAACCGACGGATTCGACTGCCCGAGCTGCGCATGGCCAGACCCCGACGGACACCGCGCCCACTCTGAGTTCTGCGAAAACGGAGCCAAAGCCGTCGCATCGGAAGCCACCACCGCCCAAATTGACCGAAGCTTTTTCCGCCAATACAGCATCGAAGCCCTTTTGGAAAAAAGCGACTACTGGCACGATCAACAAGGACGACTCATCGAGCCGATGATCCTACGAGAAGGCAGCCACCACTACGAAGCCATCTCCTGGGACGATGCTTTCAAGCTCATTGCGGAAAACCTCAACGCCCTCCCCACCCCAGACGATGCCATTTTCTACACCTCTGGGCGAGCCAGCAATGAAGCCGCCTTTCTCTACCAACTCTTCGTGCGCCACTTCGGCACCAATAACCTGCCCGACTGCTCGAACATGTGCCATGAGTCGAGTGGCACCGCGATGAAGCAATCGGTCGGCATCGGCAAAGGCACCGTCACCCTCGATGACATCCACGGAGCCGACACCATCCTTTGCATCGGCCAGAATCCAGGCACCAACCACCCACGTATGCTTTCGGCTCTCGAGGAGGCGGTTAAAAATGGAGCACACATAGTCGCCATTAATCCACTCAAGGAGGCTGGCTTAATCGGCTTCGCCCATCCGCAGAAAATTTCCGGCATGCTGGGGAAATCCACCCCGCTGGCCTCGCAGTATTTGCAAGTCAAAGTCAATGGTGACCTCGCCCTACTGCGGGCACTAGGAAAAACGTTATTTGAACAAGAACAACAACGTCCGGGCAGTGTCATTGATCTCGACTTTGTCGATCAACACACCCAAGGAATCGACGCCTACCGCCAGCGCTGTGAGCAAGCTGACTGGGACGAACTCACGGCGCAGTCAGGCATCGACCGGCAAGCCATCGAGCAGCTGGCAGGCACTCTGCTGCGCGGCGAACGTAAAATCATCACCTGCTGGGCGATGGGCCTCACCCAGCACCGCAATGCCGTGGCCACCATCCGTGAAATCTGCAACCTCCACCTCATGTTAGGAGCCATTGGCCGCCCCAGCGCAGGCCTCTGCCCAGTGCGAGGACACAGCAACGTTCAGGGCGACCGCACCGTCGGCATTTTTGAGAAAATGCCCGAGTCATTTCTCGCCGCTCTCGATGACACATTTGGCATCGTCTGCCCGCGTAAAGATGGCTACGACACCGTCGATGCCATTCACGCCATGCACAGAGAGCCTGGCAAAGTCTTCTTCGCCCTCGGCGGCAACTTTCTCCAGGCATCTCCAGATACCGAATTCACGGCACAGGCGCTATCCAACTGCACCCTCACCTGCCACATCTCCACCAAACTGAACCGCTCACATCTGGTCACAGGAAAAACCGCCCTCATCCTGCCCTGTCTCGGCCGCAGTGAAAAAGACACCCAACACGGAGGAGACCAATTTGTCTCCTGTGAAAACTCCATGGGCATCGTGCACATGTCTCAGGGATCACTCAAGCCGTCATCCCCCGAGCTCCTCAGCGAGCCCGACATCGTCGCCCGGCTTGCCGAGGCCACCCTAGGCAATACCGCACAAACCAACTGGCGCGGGCTGATTGAAGACTACGACCGCATCCGCGACTTGATCGAGAAAGTCATCCCCGGCTTCGCACCCTATAACCAACAGGTCCGTCATCCCGGAGGATTCTACCTCCCCAACACCGTTAAACAACGCATCTGGGACACCTCCTCGGGGAAGGCCGAGTTCGCATCCTCCGACCTTGATCAATTCGAAGTCGCCGACGGCCACCTCATTCTCCAGACACTACGGAGCCACGACCAGTATAACACCACCATCTACGGACTGAACGACCGCTACCGGGGCATCGGCATGGGCAGACGCATCATTTTCCTCAATCCCCACGATATGAAAAGCCGGGGAATCAAACCCATCACCTTCGTTGACATCACCAGTTATTGGCGTGATGATGAGCGCGGCGCAGAGGCACCCGTCGAAACCAGAACCGCAGATCAATTCTACGCCATTCCCTACGATATCCCGAAGGGCACAGCCGCCGCCTATTTCCCCGAAGCCAACGTGCTCGTGCCCGTCAACTCCACGGCTAGGGAAAGCAATACACCCACCAGCAAATCTATCGAGATCAGCATTACACCATCGCCATGAAAAAAATCGTTTACATCCTCGTCAACCGCATGAACCGCCGCTTCATCGGCACCACCGAAGACGCCGAAGCCGAAGTCAAAGCCCACAACAAGGGAGTCTACAAAGGCACCAAGCAGTTCAAACCCTGGACACTCGAATGGTATAGCCTACCGCTCAGCGTCAACGACGCCATCCGCCTAGAAAGCAAACTCCGCAAACACAAAACCAATGCGACCATGCTGGAGCACATCACCCTAGAGCACGACAACCCGAAACCAAAATTTTAAAGGGCTAAGCCCTATGGAGTGGAGACCTATGGAGTGGAGACTTCCAGTCTCCGACCGTCTCTATCACTCTCTGCTCGCAGAAAACACCAGCCCAAGCTCCCACCCCAGATCATCCCAAATGAAAACAAAGCCGCCATTATCGCCACTGGCGATTCCACCTATGTGTATTTCTATCCCAACGGGATCTAAGAACAAAGCACAGGGTTGAGCATCTGCGACACCCTGTGAATACGGGATCCACACAGTATCGAATCCCAGCGGGATTCAACAAATGCCACCGTCTATGTTGAACCCATCTAGGGTTACCTCTTCCATCACTCATCCCCACTCATCCACTCAGCTTTTTTAAACATCTTGGTGTCGGGAAAATTCATGTAACCCTCTTCGTCATCATCGAAGGCTAAGATAAAAATATA